>Ga0268262_10003481_pt1 | contig 16994 bp, 17 predicted proteins | sample TergutNc150P3_FD_190354 | JGI IMG/M metagenome (GOLD analysis project Ga0268262, IMG submission 190354) | Nasutitermes corniger P3 segment gut microbial community from laboratory colony in Florida, USA - Nc150 P3 (SPAdes) (version 2) | ecosystem: Host-associated > Arthropoda: Insects >... | reverse complement strand
TTTCTATGTTACAATTTTCTATGAATTATTTAACTGTGAAGCAGAGGGTATTTTACTTTGCTAAAGCCTTAAAAATGACATTTTATTGCTTTTTGTTATGATAAAAAAATTATTCAAAACACTTGTAATTTAAACAGAAACGTGTTATCTTACTAACAATGACGAAGAAAGGCGCTCTCTATGATATATTGTTTAACATGAACGAAATAACCGCAATTACTGCCGGGAAAGGCTCTCCCATGCCTAAATTGCGTGTGAATTCAAATTCTCTCTCTCTCTCTCTCTCTCTCTCTCTCTCTCTCTCTCTCTCTTATATAGAAGAAACTTATCAATATCACCTCTTTGCTTTTTTTCAAGGGATAGGTCTGTCCAAATGACGACACTATGGAAAGCGCATAGCGCTTGTTACCGATTTAAGAACAACAGTAATAAAAGGATACAGGACCGGAGAAATCCGGTTTTAGTATACACATTCGTTGAATGTGCGTACCCAAAGGGTGCGGTATTTCATCAGGTTATCTTGCATTGGGCAGGGTAACATCGGACTAAAGTCCGCAGGAGATTTTATGAAAAGGACAGTGTTTTTAGCGTTGGCGCTTTTTGCGCTCATGGCGGTAGGAGTGTACGCCCAGACAGGTACTCCAGGGCTTGAGTTTACAGCCATAAACAACAACAAGGAATACAGCGTTGCCAAAGGCACAGTAAAATCAGGCGTAGTAGTTATACCAGCCTCGTACAATAACCTTCCGGTAAAGGCTATCTTCCAAGGAGCATTCGAAGGAGCGCAAATTTTTGAGGTGACCATACCCGCAAGCGTTATAACCATTGGTGCAAATGCTTTTGCGAACTGCTTAGGTCTTACAAGCGTAACATTCGGTTGCACACTTCCACAAAGCGATTTTGACGCTAACGCTTTCAAAGGACTCGGTGATTTGCGCGACAAATACTTTGCCGCAGGCGGAGGAGCCGGAACATACACGAGGAAAGGTGGCGGCTCAACATGGACGAAAAAGTAGGAACAAAGAGCAAATAACAGATAACAAATAATAAATAACAAAGGGAGAGAGCGATCCTCTTAACCTTTGTTATTTGATAAAATGAGCGCAAAAGATGTATGCCCAATAATGTAACACGCGCAGTTTTGCCCTGCCCACGGAACAAAATCCTTGGGCATACATCTTGCCTTCACTTGCAAAAAATCAGAACAAATCGGCGTGGGAGCCGGTGCGGTAAAAAATTATACGGCGGTTATCTTTATCAATACGGTAAATGAGAAGCCAGTCAGGTTCAATGTGGCATTCCCTTTTTCCTTGATGTTTCCCATGCAGGGGATGATCTATTTCATAGTCAAGCATTATTTAAAGTTCCAGCATCTTGTCCAAGTCTTCAATAGAATTATGCCATTTAGCCGGAATTTCCCCGTTAAGCATGGCGTCCCCTTCTTTAAAAGCCGCAATAGTTTCGGCGTTAAAATTAAGTTCGCCCGTTACAGGGTCGCGGTGTTCGGCGCAAACAGGACATTCTTTCTGTCTTCTGGCGGCTTTCTCTTTAAGGTAGCCTACGAAATCAAGCGCTTCGATAGCGTAATCCTCGGGCAGCGTCTTGATTTCTTTTATAAGCAATTCGGCATTCGACATTTTAAGACTCCTGTTAATTTTATTATAACGCCTTATTTTACTTTATGTCAAATAGGCGTATTGCCCGGTAACGCCGTAAACGTTAACCCCTTAGCGCTTTTTGTGGAATATACGATCAGCCAGCAAGCCTAAGACTCTTAAGAATTTTCCGTGGCTTTGTCCGTATTTTTTGGAGAAGTCTCCTGCCGCTTTGGTCAGCGGATATGTGCCGTATTTCTTTTTCAGGAAATCCCAGTGCTTTATTATCCATACGTAAAGATCGGCTTCTGTTCTTCCGGGAAAATTTGCGAGCAGCCACTGTTCCCTGATTATCTTTATAACTGGATTATATACATTGTTGTACCACGATACGAGGGCGTTATTAAAATGTATTTCTTCTTCGATGTCCTCGTTTAAATAATATTTATGCACAAGTATATGATTGTAAATTACGTCGTAACGTCCCGGCGCGCTGAAAGTCATGTCCCAATGATCCGTTAAATCGCCGAATAATGTTTCGGTGTAAAAAATATTTTTTTCGTATTCGATAAGTTCCGCCGTCAGCTCGTCCGTAGTCATGGACGGGTTGATATTCATCTCTGTCGTAAGACTGATAACTTCGGCGTCGATGAATTCTACGCCCTGCATTTTCGCTACGGATACGCGGTGGTTTCCGTCGCGGACAAAATACACTCCGCCGATTTCATACAAAAGAATCGGGGGGAGAATAATGTCTTTTATGTGCGCTTCGTCAATTCTCTGCCAGCGGTGGCGCAGATGTTCTTTGCGCGGAAGAAAATATTTGTTAAAATCGTGGTAACGCCCTTCGCTCCCGACAATCATTTTTATCGGCACTGTCTGGCTTCCCATGTACACTTCGTTCTTCGGTTTTAAAATACCCTTGACATCGTTAAAAGAAAGCAGTTTATCTCTGTCGGTATTTAAAAAATTCTGTATCTGGGACAGCATCGCCTTTCCTCTGGCGCGGGAAAAATCAGCGTAAGCCTGCTGTGTGATTGCGTCAATTGCCATTTTTATCTCCCAGCTCTATAATATAGTGGCTGAAGGCGTTAACAATTGTTGTGTTATTCCATTTTGTACTGCGGATATCGTTTAAATCATATAGATGAATATGACCGTGGACAAGGTATTTGGGTTTAAATACTTTCATAAACCATAAAAAAGACTTAAACCCGTTGTGGCACTTGTCGTTTTTATCGTGGATGCCTTTGGGCGGAGCGTGGGTTAAAAGCACGTCAAGAAAACGCCCGTGTACAAGACGGTTCCAGAGAAGCCTTGGAATTATTTTGAAAATCTCCATGTACATTTCAAAGTTGGTATATTGATTGGGACCGTTATTGTAACGCATAGATCCGCCGAAACCGGCTACGATAAAATCGCCGTCTTTTTTTACCTTGGTTCCCAGATAAATAGCTCCGCATCCCAAATATTCCTTAATTCCCTGGTACAGCGGCGTATCCCATCGTTTTTTGTAATTGTTTAACTCCTCGGTATGGTGGTTGCCGAAAACGAAAAAAAGCGGCTTATTAAGGTTAGAAATGATAAAATCAAGGTAATCCAGGGGCAAATCTCCGGCGGAAAGGATAAAATCCACGTCGCCGAAACGCTCTTTTATTCCGGGGGAATAGACCTGGGTGTCAACTTGGTCGGAAATGCACAGTATTTTCAATACAAAATCCTTTTTTGCCGATAATATGTTATATATTATCATATATTAATGTATTATACTGATTATAGGAAGGAAAAATGACAAAAAAAATTACATTGATTTGGGTATTGTTATTTTTTGCCGGTCTCTGTTACGGGCAGTCCAGCTTTGCAAAAGGCGAGGAACTGCTGATGCAGAATAAGCCTGCCCAGGCTGAGGGCTATCTCATGCAGGCTATCTCTTATGATCCTGCCAATCCTGTAACATATATTTATTTAGGTATTGTATATGAACAGCTGGGCAAAGCTGAAGACGCTATTACCGTTTACAGACGGGCTTTGCCGATGGCTGGCAAACTTTCCGCGAATGTCGCGAATAATCTGGGAAATGTATATTTTCAAACAGAGAATGTAGAGACAGCCGAGCAGTACTATACTCAGGCGATTAGTTTTGATATGGGGTATTCCGGCGCGTATCTCGGCAGAGCGAATTCCCGTATTAAAATGGGTAATCTGCAAAACGCTGTTTCAGATTATGAACATTATTTAAGATTGGAGCCGCGTTCTCCCCAGCGCACTAAAATTGAACAGCTGATAAATTTGATCCGCACGGAAGCCGCGGCGGCGGAAATAAAAAGGCAGTTGGCGGAAGAAGAAGCGCGCCGTCTTGCCGAAGAAAGGCAGAAACTTTTAGATTCGGTCGCCGCCTCTCTGCAGTCGGGAGCTTCTTCCGGCAGGGGGCTTTCTTCCGGCGCGGAAAGCGTTGAAAACTATGACGGTGAATTTGAGCTTGATTGACGAAATATAAAAAATCGGGGGGAAATATAAATGTCGCGGAAACAAAAAATACTTTTAATATCGGGCGGAGTTTTACTTGTCCTGCTTGTAACAGGGTTAGTATTTTTCCTGGCGCGCGGACGCGGCGGCGATAAAACATCCGGCGCTGTAAAAACCAGCGTTATGGATAAAAAAAGAATTAACACGATAAAGCTTGCGTCCAGTTACGCTCGGAACGGAGAATACGACAGGGCGTTAAATCTTCTTGACGGTCTTTTAATTGACGACCCTGACGACGAAGAAGCCCTTGCGCTTCAAAGCGCCATACTGAGTATGGATCGCAATAACAGCAGCGGCACGGATGCCTTAATCGAAGCCCAGCGCAGATTTCTTGAGGAACAGCAGAGGCAGAATGCGGCGATGGTTTCCAATATGCAGAAAGTAAACGTAAATACCGATTCGTCTGCAAATTCAAAGTCAGCGATGGAAGCGGAAGCCGCCGCGGAGCGCAGAGCCGCCGCCGAGGCGGAAGCGGCGCGGAAAAAAGCGCAGGAAGAAGAACTTGCAAAGGCAAGCCGTGAAATGCAGGAACTTATGCGCAAGGTAAATAATCTTGTAGCGGACGGCAAGGCAAGGCTTGCTTCTGGCAACTATTCAGGCGCGGAACAATTATTTAATGAGGCAAAAAAAGCGTTCCCGTCCGGCGAGCCGCGTTTTGACGCGCAGAAATTATCTGAAATGGCTGACGCTTATTATGATTACGGTTCAAAAAATGCGAATTCCGCCAATGGAAAGGAAGCGATTAACAACGCGCTGAAACTGGCAAACGAAGCTATAGCGACAGATCCGTCTCAGGCTCTGCCGCATTATGTCGCCGGGCGTATTGCGCGCGACGCCGGACAGAATGATAAGGCAATAGCCGAATTCAGGGAGGCGGCGCGTCTTGATCCTTCAAACTCCATGTACTTCCATGATTTGGGAAGAGTGTTATTTATAGGAAAGCGTTACGCGGAAGCTAGAGACAATTTCCAGTCGGCTGCAAAAATAAATCCTGAGTATGAGCCTTCGTGGTACAACCTCGGCGGAACTTTGCGCGCGTTAAACCGCACTGACGACGCGCTTGCCGCGTACAGGCAGGCTGTCGCGGTAAAAGCCGATTATTCAGCCGCGCACCGCGAGATAGGCAGACTTCTTTTGGCAAAGGGAGACACGCAGGGCGCGATAAAATCTTTTACAAGCGCGTTGCAATCGAATCAAAATGATTTCAGCACAATGTGCGAATTAGCCGCCGCTTACAGCCAGGCGAATAATTTTACGGAAGCGGAGAATATTTTTGCAAGAGCGATAAAATTAAACAACGCTGATCCGCAGACGAATTACAATATGGCTGTAGTAAAACTGGAGCTTAAAAAAAATACCGAGGCGCTTAGTTACGCGAAAATGGCTGTAGACGCGAATCCCAACAACGCCGTTTATGTGTACACTATGGGACTTGCGTGCGAGGCGATGGGCGCGTCTGAACAGGCTATTTCTGCGTACAAAAAAGCCGCGTCTTTGGACGCAAAATATGTGCGTCCCAGAATTAACCTCGGCAGTATTTTCCTTTCCAAAGGGAATGTTTCCGAAGCTGTTTTATATCTTAACGAGGCGTATTCAGCCGACCCGACTAATTTTGAAGTTAACAACAATTTAGGCGCGGTATACGCGAAGCAGGAAAATTGGTTTTCCAGCATTAATCATTATGAACGCGCTTTGAATGTAAAACAAAATGATCCTGTAGTGCGCTTTAATCTTGCGCGCGCCTACACAGGAGCAGGCGATCTTCAAAAAGCGCAGAATTCTTATCAAGCTGTACTGCGTTTAACGCCTGATAACTGGGATGCCATGTATGAGCTTGGAATGACCTGCATATCGCTTGGACAGCACGCCGACGCGAAACGTTATTTACAGGAACTGGTAAGCCGCAACCCGAATTATTCGGGAAAAGCCGAAGCGGAAAGGATACTAAGAAGTTTATGAACGCGATAATTACAGTCGTAGGAACCGACAAAGTCGGGATAATAGCGAAAGTATCCGCGTTTTTGGCGGAACGCAGTATCAATATTGAAGACATATCGCAGACAGTCTTAAGCGGCAACTTTGTAATGATGATGATGGTAAGCCTCGGCTCCTGCTCAAAAGCGCTTGAAGAGATAAAAAAAGAACTTGCCGCGTTAGGGGATACGCTGAACGTAAGCATCAGCCTGATGCACGAAAAAGTTTTTTCTACCATGCACAGGATTTAAAATGTTATTTACACCGTTTGAAATAAAAGAAACCGTAGATATGTTTATGCGCTACAAACTGGATATACGCGCGATAACGCTTGGCGTTTCCTTGCTGGATTGCATAGGATCAACGGGAGATGCAACGCGGAAAAAAATACGAGAGAAACTTTTGCGCGTAGCAGGGTCGCTTGTAAAAACAGGCTGTGATATTGAAACCGAATACGGTATTCCAATCATCAACAAGCGCATATCCGTTACCCCGATAGCCATTGTCGCCGCCTCTTGCGAAGATAAAGACTATACGCCCTTTGCGAAAACTTTGGATTCCGTAGCAAAAGAACTCGGCGTTGATTTTATCGGCGGCTTTTCCGCTCTTGTTCAAAAGGGAATTTCTTCGGGCGATGAAAAACTTATCCGCTCCCTGCCCGACGCTCTTTCGCAAACCGCACAGGTCTGCGCTTCAGTCAATGTCGCGGCGACAAAGAGCGGTATTAACATGGACGCAGTGCGCCTAATGGGCGAGATAATTAAAAAAACAGCGGAAGCCACCGCGGATAAAGACGGCATCGGATGCGCGAAACTGGTTGTCTTCTGCAACGCGCCGGAAGACAATCCTTTCATGGCTGGCGCGTTTCACGGAGTAGGGGAGGCGGAGAGCGTTCTAAATGTGGGAGTATCGGGACCCGGCGTAATAAAAGCCGCCATCGAAAACTGCCGCGAAATGACTTTTGACGCGTTAGCTGACACTATCAAAAAAACCGCTTTCAAGATAACCCGTATGGGTCAGCTTGTAGGCATGGAAGCCGCAAACCGCATAGGAGTTCCCTTCGGCATTTTGGATCTCTCTCTTGCGCCGACTCCGGCAGTAGGCGACTCTGTAGCGCGAATACTTGAAGAAATGGGTCTTGAAGCCGCCGGAACACACGGCACGACAGCCGCTCTTGCGATGTTAACCGACATGGTAAAAAAAGGCGGCGTAATGGCGTCAACTCATGTAGGCGGCTTTTCCGGCGCGTTTATTCCCGTCTCCGAAGACGAAGGCATGGTGGCGGCGGTAAAAAACGGGACGATCTCATTAGATAAACTTGAAGCGATGACCTGCGTCTGCTCAGTAGGGCTGGACATGATCCCCCTCCCCGGCGACACAACGTCCGCGACAATCGCCGCAATTATCGCCGATGAAATGGCAATCGGCATGGTGAACAACAAAACAACCGCCGTGCGCGTAATTCCAGTCCCCGGCAAAAAAGCCGGACAGTGGGCGGAATTCGGCGGCTTACTGGGCGGCTCTCCCATAATGGCAGTTAACGGCGCAAAGAGCGACGCGTTTATCAACCGCGGCGGACGTATTCCGGCGCCCATTCACAGTTTCAGAAATTAAATACAATATTATACTAAAAATAACTAATATTATTTTACTTGACAAAATCCTTAAAAGAGTTAAAAATAAAACAATATATACTAAATTATAGAAAGAGATAAAATGATAAAATCAAAATTTCTTAAGCCGCCGTGGCTGGAACTGATAATAATGCTGTCCTCAGTAGCGCTTTCAATTATCGGTCTTCTAATAATTTCATCCCTGTCTCAGTATACTTCGACCGGGATGAGTTATGCCATAATAGCGCGTTGGCTGTTGGCGTTTTTTCTTATCAGTTTATCAATAGCTTTGGTATCTGTTCTCTCCGGAATCGGCGGCAGTATTTTATTTACGCCGTTAATGATGGCTTTCACTCCGGTTAACAGTTTGGTTATCCGCGCTACAGGGCTTATTGTCGCGATGTTCGGCGGACTTATATCAACCGGGGTCTTTATGAAAAAAGGTCTTGGGAATTTAAAAATATGCATAATCCTTGCGGTGAGTCAGGGACTCGGAGCGCTTATCGGCGCGCAATGCGCCATAGTCGCGGCAAAATTGCTCGGGGATACCGGAGAAGGTTTGATACGCATTGCTTTCGGCGGTATTCTTGTTGTGGTTGCGGCAAATTTTTTGACAGCTGACAAAAGATATGATTGGCCCAATATATTGAATGTCGATAAAGTTACCAAATGGATGGGGCTTGAGAATACATACTATGAGGAGTCGGATAACAGAATACATTCATACAAAGTTACCAGAATCCTGTTAGGGCTGGCGCTTGTGTTATGCGTTGGATTCATAGGCGGTTTTTTCGGGATAGGCGCAGGCTGGGCAATTATACCTATACAAAACCTTGCGCTTGGAGTTCCGATTAAAATTGCGGCGGCAAACAGCGGTATAATTCTGGGAATGGAGAATTGCGTTGCCGTTTGGCCCTATATGCTGGCAGGCGGTATTATTCCCCTGTTTGTGTTGCCTTGGCTTTCAGGCAAGGTGGTCGGCGGTTATCTGGGAGCTTTAGCGTTTGTTAAGATCAATGTTAGAGTGATACGTTTTATCCTGAGCGGTATCATGATTTATACCAGTTTTCAGCTTGTAACCGACGGGCTCGCGGAATTCTCTGTTATCCCAAAAATGCCGGGTCATATTTCTCTTGCCATATTTCTGATCATTATGGTGGTTGACGCTCTTTTATTGTTCAATGTGCAAAGAGAAAATGCGGTGAGGAAATAATCATGGATATAAAGATGCCTGATGACATAGATAAAAGCCAGCTATATTACGGAAAAGTAGCTCACTGGATTACTATTGTATCCTGTCTTATCTCTTTAATAGCCTCAGTTTTTATTTTGCTGTTTCCCGGCAAAAATTATCTGGACGAAGCTATGCTTTTTGAAACTATCTTTAAGGGCGAGAATCCGTCCGAGATATGGATGTCCGCAGGCTTTGCATTCAATTCCGGTGATTTCTGGAAACTGCTTATAAAAAATCTCTTTACTCCTGACGGCTTTGCCGCATTTGGCGTAACGCTTGGCTGCAGTGTTACATTGTGGGCGCTGATACCGGCAATTTGGCAGTTCGCCAAAAAGAAAGAATATTTCTACGTGTGTGTTTCAATATTTATTGTGGCTCTTATCATTCTTACCATGTCCGGCATTGTAAACATGGCGGAGTAACAAAATAATACGTCTGTGGCGCAGTAATAAATTATTGTGAAAATTATACAAAAAGGCATAATTATTTTTAGTCTTTTTTTTCAATCTGCACTGACATTTCTCTTAAAAACATTCGTTTTTTCTTGACGTTCTTTTTGGAATGTAAATATATTAATAACATGTATAAAAATACATGCAGCATAGAAAGCCTCAACTGAACCACGTAATGGTGATGTTCTCGTCTTAATGCCGCTATTGTTAAAGTGAAGGAGTAAAATTATATGAGTCTGAAAGTCAAATTAACTGCGATTATCCTGATTATGATTCTGGTATCCGTTGCGATTTTATCTGTGTTCAATCTTACAAACTCTTCAACTTTGCAGTTGGAGACAACTCGTACTTATGCCCAGACGTTGGCAAAACTAAACTCAAATGAAGTCCAGCGGCAGTTGGAAGTCTACACAGACTACGGAAATGTGCTTGTCCATATCTTCAACAGCTATGAGAATGCGGAAATGAGCGTGCGGCGGACTGAGTATGACGATGTTATGCACAGCCTTATCACAACAGTAGATTCTATTGTCGGTATATGGACAGCATGGTTTCCCAACACCATAGATAATCGAGACGCCCAACTGGGGCAGTATCAAACATATTTCCATAGGATAAACGGTACTGTGGTTAGAGAACCAGCCGGCTATGAAAATTGGCAGGGTCATCTGGCGAGAGTAAATTCGAAAGGACAACTTGATTCTACAACAGGGGCTGAGCCTGCTTTTCAGGAACTTGCAGACCCCTATTGGGAAGATGTAGCCGGTAAAGGTAAAGTTCCCATCGTTTCCGCTATTTTTACTTTTCAAAATAGTAAAGGCGTAACTGTAGGGTTGGTTGGAATAAACTTTATCAGTGCATTTCAGCAAATAGTAGATGATTTGGTAAAAGAAGTGTACGACGGCGCGGGAATGGCGGCGATATACAGCGATGACGGTACGATTATGGCTCACTGGGACACGGATAGGGTCAAGGATAATATCAAAACCAACGCCGATGAAAAAGCGCTTTTTGGAGACGACATTAGCCTTATAGCCGACATGATCTTAAATGGCGGCGGGGAAGATAATGAATCCCTTATACTGGAAAAGTATTCCCCTGACAGTAAAACAGACGTATACTTTATTTTCCAACCTATTCTCGTTTCAGGCTTTGAAATGACTCCTTGGTCTCTGCAATTAGGTATCCCCATATCGGAAATAGAGAAGCCGGTTAACAGGCTGATAACTTATTCCATAGTATTCGCCGTTATACTTCTGGTATTGGCGGCAGTTATTACTTTGCTCGTCGCCAACAGCATTGTTAAACCGATTATCGGCGTAACCGCTACGTTAAAGGACATATCCGAAGGCGAAGGCGATTTGACGCGGACTGTCGCTACCACTTCAAAAGACGAGATAGGCGACCTTGCAATGTACTTTAATAAGACACTTGAAAAAATTAAAGGTCTGGTTCTTCTCATTAAAAAGCAGGCAGGCGTGTTATCGGAAATCGGAACTGATCTGTCCAGCAACATGACCGAAACGGCGGCGACGGTGAACGAAATTACTTCCAACATTCAGGGAATCAAAAGCCGCGTAATAAATCAGAGCGCCGGCGTAACAGAAACTAACGCGACTATGGAACAGGTTATAGCCAATATCAACAAACTTAACACTCATGTAGATAACCAGACTCGCAATGTTTCTCAGGCGTCGTCCGCCGTTGAGGAAATGGTAGCCAATATCAATTCAGTCACCAACACGCTGATCAACAACGCCGCAAATGTTAAGACATTACAGGAAGCCTCGGAAATAGGACGGGCTGGATTGCAGGATGTGGCTCAGGATATTCAGGAAATTTCCCGCGAGTCCGAAGGGCTTTTGGAAATAAACGCGGTAATGGAAAACATAGCAAGCCAGACCAATCTGCTTTCGATGAACGCCGCGATAGAAGCTGCGCACGCCGGAGAAGCCGGAAAAGGATTCGCGGTAGTCGCCGATGAAATCCGTAAACTGGCGGAAAATTCCAGCGAGCAGTCCAAAACAATTGGTACGGTGCTTAAAAAGATAGCGGAATCAATCAAAAAGATTACAGGTTCCACCAAGAACGTACTAAACAAATTCGAGGCGATTGACTCAGGAGTTAAAATCGTTTCACAGCAGGAAGAAAATATCCGCAACGCGATGAAAGAGCAAAGCGAGGGAAGCAAACAACTTCTGCAAAGCTCAAGCAGTTTGAATGAAATTACCCAGCAGGTAAAGAGAGGTTCCGAAGAAATGCTTAGCGGCAGTCAGGAAGTAATGGCGGAGGGTCGGAATCTTGAAAAGGTAACGCAGGAAATAACCGGAGGAATGAACGAAATGGCAAGCGGAGCGGAACAAATGAACGTCGCGGTACACCATGTCAACGGGATAAGCGGCAAGAACAGCGAAGCCATTGAAACTTTGTTAAGAGAAGTTTCGCGCTTTAAGGTGGAATAATACACATACTACTTGACACCTATCGGCAATAAGTTTACTCTTAAAGTACCGGAGGAAACATGACCGATAGATTAACCGCGAATGAAGTCTGGCTTAGTATGTTGAATCACAATATTCTTATTGTCTGGGACAAGTCGTTCAATTTGGGAATACCTGTTGTTGATGAACAGCATCGCGGGATTGTTTCCACTATTAATTCCCTCTGTTTCGCAATACAGAACAAGCATGGGAATGAAATGCTGCGCCCGGTAATCGGTATGGTTAACGAGTACACTCGCATTCATTTCGAGATCGAAGAGGATTTTCTAAAAAAATGCGGATATCCCGATTTGGAAAAACATCATAAATTACACGAAGAATTGATACAATCGCTGTCCCAAACCAGTAAAGACAGTATTTGGAATAAAGACCCTCAGGAGTTTCTGGATTTTCTGAAAAAATGGTGGATCAATCATATCTGCAAAGAAGATAGAGTATTCAGCCAGTATTTGAATAAAAATAGAAAATAAAACTATTTACAACAGCCATTCTCCATAACCGCCATTCTGTCGCAAAGGTACTCCACAGCGTCTTTGTTATGAGAAATAAAAAGAATTGTCAGATCCATGTTTTTATGCAGTTCCCTGAAAAGGTTGAGTATCTGCGCGCCAGCCGATACGTCAAGAGAACTGATCGCCTCGTCTGCGATTAAAAGACGCGGCGAGAGAATCAGCGCGCGGGCGATACAGACGCGCTGTTTTTGTCCGCCGCTCAACTCATGAACACGGCGCGTTTTGTAAGACGGGTCGAGTCCTACGCGCAATAACATTCTGTCAATTTTTCGTCTGCGTTCTTCTTTGTTCCCTATCCTGTGAATCACAAGCGGCTCTTCCATAAGCCAGCCGATATTTTTGCAGGGGTTCAGCGACGCGCCCGTCTCCTGAAAAACCATTTGAATCGGCGGCGGTTTTTCCTGTCTCCGTCCGTCAAGTAAAATCTCTCCCTCATAATCAATAAGCCCCAAAATACAACGGGCTAAAGTTGTCTTGCCGCAGCCCGATTTCCCCGTAAGCCCGAAAATTTCGCCTGAGCGCAATTCAAGATTTATGTTGTTAAGGACGGGTTTTATTTCTTTCTTTCCAAAAAGACCGAACCTTCTGCTGGTATAGGAGCTTGAAACATTGCGGATTGAAAGCAGGGGAGTATCAGCCATTGGAGTCTCCTGCCAGCGGAAAATAGCAGTGTGCTTTCGCGCCGTTAATTTCTTTTTCGGGAGGAAAACTTTGCGTGCAGATAGTTTGGGCTTTTGTGCAGCGGGGCGCGAAAGGACAGCCTGAAAATTTATCATGTATCGACGGAACTTTGCCGTGAATACTGTCTAATTTTTTCCCGCGTTTTTCTTTTTCGGGAATTGTTTTTATAAGAGCGTTTGTATACGGATGAAGGGGAGAGAAGAGCGTACCGGCTTGCCCTTCCTCAATAATTCTTCCGGCGTACATGACAAGGAAACGGCTGCAAAATTGCCGTATTATCGAAAGATCATGCGATATAATCAAAACGGAAGTTTTATATTTTCGGTTCATTTCACTTAACAGGGAAAGAATGTGCCGCTGGCTTTCCATGTCAAGCGCGCTTGAGGGCTCGTCAGCTAACAGGAGACGTGGGCGGCGGATTACCGCTATTGCCGTCATCACGCGCTGGCACATTCCGCCTGAAAGCTGGTGCGGAAAAGCGTCGAATATTTTTTCCGGTTCTTCAAAGCCCAGAGAGGCAAGCGTTTCCAGCGCTTGAGACTTGTTCGCCTCTTTGTCCGTACTTCCGGCAAGCTCCAGCATTTCCGTAATTTGCCCGCCGACTCTCATCAGCGGATTAAGAGCCTGCCTTATATCCTGAAAAATTACCGATATTTCCTTTCCTCTTATGTAACTCAGTTCTTTCTCGCTCATGGAAGTAATCGGTATGTTATTTAAAATTATTTCGCCGCCGAGGATTTTTATGCCTTGAGGCAGAAGGTTTGGAATTGAAAGCGCGGTCATGCTTTTTCCGCAGCCCGATTCTCCGGCAAGCCCGACAATTTCCCCTTCGCCAATTGAAAAATTGACGCCGTTCAGTATCCGGTATACTTTGCCGTCCTTTTTTACTCCGGCGCTCAGGTTATTCACTTCCAATAAACGCGCCATTTCAGCCTCCAAACCTTTTGCGAAGCCCTTCGCCTAGCAAATGAAAAGCGATAACCGTCAGCATTATGAAAACGCCGGGCGCAATGGCGCACCACGGGGCGTTAAAAAACCACGCCTGCGCCTCAAACAACATACGCCCCCATGAAGGTTCCGGCGGCTGGATACCCATTCCCAAGTAACTCATTGCGGCTTCGGCGAGAATAGCGTTTGAAAGCCCAAGTACCGAAGCGGAAAGGAGAGATGGGGCAAGATTAGGCAGAATATGAATGAACGTTATGCGAAAGAATCCTGCGCCCAGTATTTTTTCTGCTTGTATAAAGGAAGCGTTTTTATAACTCAGCGCTCCTGTTCGCATAACGCGTGTGTAGCTCGGCGTAAAAAGAATTAACAGCGCCAAAAACAGGCTGAATTGGCTGTTATCCATTACCGCGACCAGCAGAAGCGCAAGGACTATTCCGGGAAATGAGTTAAGCGTGTCAATAAATCGCATTATGATTTCCCCTGTAATTCCGCCGATATAGCCAGCCAAAAGACCGAGTAAACTTCCCAAAGCCGCCGCCCCCGTTACGGTGCATACAGCAAGGAGCAAAGAGTTTCTCCCCCCTGCCATTATACGCGAAAAAATATCTCGTCCAAAATTGTCGGTTCCAAGAAGGTGGCTTGCCGACGGCGGCATAAGGCGGTTTGAATGTTCCATTTGGTTGTAATTATACGGAACCCAGATAAGGCTTAGCAGGGACATCGTTACAATGATTATGCCGATAACGGCTCCAATTTTCAGATTAATTGTTCTCATCTGATGTCCTTTGCCTCTCTGATTCTTGGATCGATAACCATGATCGCTATATCCGCAAGAGTGTTGGCGACGATGATGATAAAGGCAATGTAAACCATAAGCGATTGAATCAACGGGTAATCTCTGGAACTTATCGCGGAGATTAAAAGTCTGCCGATTCCCGGAATTGTAAAGACCTGCTCGATAACGATACTGCCCGAAAAAACTTCGGCGATTATCATGGCGAATATGGTAACCGCCGGTAACAGCGCGTTTTTTAAAACGTGTTTACGCAGGATATAAAGTCCGTCCGCGCCCTTGCTTCTTGCCGTTGTTACATAATCGCTTCGCAGTTCCGCAAAGAGCGAACCTCTTAAAAATTTAACAAGAATCGCGGCGTTTGGGATAGAGATTGCTAGGGCAGGGAAACAGAGACAGCGGATAAAGCCGAAAAAGTTTTCACTGTAATCTATATATTCGCCGGGAATAAAAAGTTTTAAGCCGAAACCGAAGATAAAAATAAAAAGAAGTCCCATAAAAAAGCCGGGCGTGCTTAATCCGGCGGCGGTTAAAAAATTTACAACGCCGTCAAGTACGCCCCCTTCGCGGTTTACAGTCAACAGTGAAACAGGTATGGAAACTAGCAGAACAAAAAAAAGCGAAAGCAGGGATAGAGTTATTGTAACAGGAAGACGCTTGGCAATCAGCGCGGAAATCGCCTCTCCGCGAAAACTTAACGAGACGCCCGCCTTGCCTGAAACAAAACCGGACAGCCAGTCAAGATAGCGCATAATGACATTTTTGTTAAGCCCCATTTCTTCGCGTAACGCTGATAATTGTTCCTGTGAGGCGTTAATTCCTGCAAGGTAACTTGCCGGGTCTCCGCGAATAACGCTGAAGGCAAGAAAACACAAAATCGAAACAAGAAAAACCGTAATTAAAGCGATAACGATTCTTCTTAGTATAAAATTCAATTTTGCTGTACCTTGTAAATAGAAGAAAAATCCATAATTAACAGAGGATAATTCTTCGCTCCGGCAAAAGCGCCCGTGCGGAAAACCTTATAATAGAGAATATCCTGAATATAAACGCTTGCCGCGTCCGATGTAATTATGCGCTGCGCGTCTTTGTAAAGCTGTTTTCTTCTCGCTTCGTTTGTTTCCGTAAATAGCGCGTCGTAAGTTCTGTCAAATTCCTTGTTTGAAAAATTTAAAAAATTACTGCCGTTATCTGATCTGTAACGTGCAAGGAAATTACGCGCGGAAACAACCGGGCTGTCCAATGAAATAACGGTCGCCTGATAATTGCGCCCTCTGTAAACATCGGAAAGCCATGTATTCCAGTCAACAAGTTTAACGGACGCGTTAATCCCTATTTGTTCAAGCTGATCCACAATTACCTGCGCTGTATCAACATGCATACTGTACTCGGAAGGCACTGTAATTTCAAGCGAAAGTTTATGCGCGTCGTCAAAACCTGCTTCGGTAAGAAGCTCGCGCGCCTTTTGCGAATCATGCGGATAACCTAAAGACCCGTCATAATACGCGGACAATCCCGGAATTACAGGACTGCCCGAAGGAGAGCCCTTCCCAAAAAAAGCGCCGTCAATTATCCCCTGAATGTCAACGCCGTAATTTATAGCCTTGCGTACGCGAATATCGTTAAGGGGCGGAGCGGCGTTATTGAGCGCCAAAAGATGAACCGCCGCCGAATAACTGTCAATAATATCAAAATTTTTGTGGTTAATCTGAGCGGCAAAGGAACCGACCAATTGCGCGCCGTCAATATTACCGCTTCGCAAAGCAATCATCAACGCTTCAACATTCGCGAAAAAAACGATAGTTACCTTTTCCAAATGCGGTATGTCCTGCGGCTGGGCGAGTTTTCTCTGCCAATAATCGTTAAATTTTCTTAACACAAGGTCTTTCTGCGGAGTAAAACTTTCGATAAAGAAAGGACCTGTCCCGATAATATTTTTTTCCCTGTCTTTATTATCCGCCTTAACAATTCCAACTGTTATATATGGAAGAAACTCCGGATCATGCGATTTAAGAGTTATCCTTACGCGGTTGTCCGGTGTAATCGCTACATTGTCTATCCTGTTCAATCCGTTGAAACCTGCGGCAATCGCCGTATCAATACTGAACTTGACATCGTTTGCGGTTACAGTTGAGCCGTCATGGAAACGCACGTCTTTTCTGATA
>Ga0268262_10003480_pt1 | contig 17005 bp, 20 predicted proteins | sample TergutNc150P3_FD_190354 | JGI IMG/M metagenome (GOLD analysis project Ga0268262, IMG submission 190354) | Nasutitermes corniger P3 segment gut microbial community from laboratory colony in Florida, USA - Nc150 P3 (SPAdes) (version 2) | ecosystem: Host-associated > Arthropoda: Insects >... | reverse complement strand
GCCTGTGAAAACGCGATACGGCCTTTTGTCATCGGCAGGAAAAACTGGCTGTTCTGTCAGAGCGTAGGCGGTGCCAAAAGTTCATGCGGCATGTTTACCCTTATAGAGACGGCAAAACAAAACGGCCTTGTCCCGTTCAAATATCTGATGGCTGTTTTTGAAAAGGCTCCGTTTGCTTCAACTCCTGAGGACTGGGAAAAACTCCTGCCTTGGAACATTTTCAAATCGTAAATTTTTCGTTATTTTTTACCCTGCCGAGATCTTTATCACCGCTTAAATTGACGGATACGTTTCTTCAGCTTGTGTTTCTACACAATTTAAGAACACAATAAAGGCAACAAGCGGTATGATGAAACATAATTTCTTATTCATCTTCATGGGTGTATACTACTTGTGTCAGCGTAAGCTTCTTCCATTTATCCACAGCCGCTTTGTAGACGGCAACCTGCCGAACTTCCCCTCCCCAAAAATAACCGGCTTCCCCTCCCCGAAAATTATTATTAATGACAATCTCCGCTTCTCCCTCGGCTATTGCCTTAAACTTAAAATAGAAATTTCCGGACATGCCGGGGAATGGTAGAAGTATGTGGTATGTATGCGATACTTCGCGTACAATGCCTTCAGGCGTTACGGTAGAATAATAATCATCGCCGACCGACTCATTGCCATACAGCTTAACCTTTGCCGTGCCTGCACAGCCTGAGAGTAAAATAACCACGCACAACAGTATGAATAAATTTTGTTTTTTATTCAAAATTGCAACCCTACCAGCCAAATAGCGGAAAATAATAGCTTGGCGGGGGCGTGTACATCGGTACATACGTGTACGGCGGAACGTACATTGGCACATACACAGTCGGCGGCACATAATAATTGTATCCGGGGAAGTTGTACCATGTCCCGCCCAGCATAAAACTGTAAGGGGAGCAATAATTGTTGGCTATGGTGCCATACACAGTAACGAATGTGTTGACGTAAAGACCGTTTGCGCCGTAATAGGGCTGAAGGTTAGGCACATAGTACACCTGATTGGCGGCGTTCACTATGGCAAGTATGCCGTTGATAATCTGCAATGTTCCCGATATTGTTTGCAAGGTTTGGGCTGTTTGGTTGTAACCGTTAGCGCCCGATTGGGCAAAGGCTGACCCGGCTATCAGCAAGATGAGTAAAAAGATGATACAAAGTTTTTTCATGGTTTATACTCCCCCATTGCTAAAAGTATGCCTAACTCGTTCTTAGGACACAATTGCGCTACCTCTGCGCGTGACCGCGTTTGCTATAGTACAGCGGCGATCTCTTTTTGAACCATTTCACCGATAATTTCTGCTGGTGTCTTGCGAGCGGCTATTGCTTTGTTAATCAGATATTCTGCCGTAAACGCATCAACCGTTATTGAACGGGCAGATTGAGCGGCCAGAGCAGATTTCCGTTGGGCAAAAAAGCCCGTCCCATTAGGGCCTGGCTTAGGCGGATTTTCTGTCCATTTTTTATCAAGTGCGGCATACCCTTCTTCGGTTAAATCAGGCATAGTTTCTCCTACTCATTTTCGAGCAACTTTTTATGAATATTCCGATATTCCATCGCATGAAATACCCGAACCGTATCTCGGTCAAGGATATTATAATATATTTCCATCGGGTTTCCCTTTCGGTCAAAACCGACAAGCAATCGTTTGTTTTAAGCATCTTCATCGCCTTCAAGATAACCGTCATATATGGCGTTATCAATAGCCAGTCGTATATCTGCCTCGGTATAGCCATGAATAAAAGCTGAACTACAAAACTTGATGTCAACGTCCATAATTATTCCATACTATCTTATCCTGACTATACTATACTCACCTTTGTATGTCACGGGCATACGGCACTATGTGCCGTAAATTTTACCACGAAGTTAGTCACCGAAATGAAGAACATAACCACGGTTACGGAACCGAAGGTAGGTCGCGGAGGAACACAGTTTTATAAGATTTTATTGACACTATACAAACGCTAATATAATTACGTTATGAGAAGAAAGGAGCTACAATGCCAGAAAAACCATAGGCTTTGCCTCGCCAGCGCAAAGGCATGACAAAGAAGGAATAGACTTAAACCGCTTGCTTCCGGCAACTATTCATGTCTGATTAGACAGTAACGAGATTGAAGTCATGGGGCTTATACATGGTGTGATGCAGAACATTACCAAAAATAAAGTTTTTTTGTCCGAATAACTCTTGGCTTGTCTGAAGCCGCCGCGCAAGGCCTTGCCGCAGGCGCACGGCGTGCGAGAAAAATGGCCACGTCAAAACGTGCGTAAAAAAAGGCCACGACCGTCTAGCCTGCGGCAAGGCCTTGCGCGGCGGTTTCGAGCTTAGTCGATTTATTCGTATAAATCAGAGTTTAAAGCTTCTTAGCGATTTGCTTTGGCAACGTCGCAGATACGGCGGGCCATATTCTCCAGAGAAACCTGCTCCATCACATGGCCCAATTCATAGGCGACACGTGGCATACCGTAAACTACGGCTGTTTTTTCGTCCTGACCCAGGGTCATGCCGCCTTCTTTGTAGATATTTCCCAGTTGAGCCGCTCCGTCCCTGCCCATGCCTGTCATGATTACGCCAAGCGCGCGGTTTTGATAGGCAATCGCAACCGAGGCGAACAGGACGTCAGCGGACGGTCTGTGCCCCGAAACCTGGGGAGAATCCGTAAGGTGTACGATTCCGCCCAATCCCTTTCGCGCCACTTCCAGGTGCTTGTTCCCCTGGGCAATCAGGATACGGCCCTCCTGGATGGCGTCCCCTTCTTCCGCTTCTTTTACATCCATGGGGCAAATCCGGTCAAGGCTTTTCGCGAATTCGTATGTAAAACCCGGAGGCATATGCTGCACCACAACAATCGGCACTTTTAAATCATTGTCCAGCTGGGAAAAAACAACCCTAAGGGCGTCCGGGCCTCCGGTTGAAATACCGATGGCAATAATCTCCGTTTTGGCGGGTCTACGAAGCGGGGTCGGAGGCTTCGCGGGTTCCGCGGTCTGTGGGGTATAAGAAAAATGCGCTGTAATATCAGGGTGAACCGCCTCGGGCGTGGGAGCGGCTGATTTTTTGGGATACTCGTTCGGGGAAAGGACTTTTCTGCCCTGGGAACGCCTGTAAGCGCCGCCGTAACCAAACAACATGGGAATAAGCGTATCCCGAACAGTGTGAATATCCATTGAAACCGAACCGGATGGCTTTTGAATAAAGTCATTTGCCCCAAGAGACAGGGCTTCCATTGTGATCTTGGCCCCCTTCTCCGCTATCGAAGAGAGGATAACTACCGGTACTTTAATCCCCCGCTTTTTCCTTTCCTGCAGGAATTCGATACCGTTCATCTCCGGCATTTCCAGGTCCAGAATGATAATATCCGGATTTACCCTGGGGATCTTTTGAAGGGCAAAAACCCCGTTCATCGCTTTTTCAGCAATTACAAGGCCGGGAGTATCTTCAACCATACGGCCGATAAGGTTCCGCATCATGGCGGAATCGTCAACTATCAGTACCCCTATTTCATCAGACATGATAAATCTCCACTTTTTATTTTACACCGACTTGCTATACAAAGTTGCCCATTCGGTTTTTACAAATTCAAATTTTGTTGCCATGCCAAAGAGGGATTCGGAATGGCCTATAAATAAAAACGATTTCGCGGCCATCGCGTCCCAAAATCGGTTTATAACCGCTGTTTGGGCGATTTCATCGAAGTAAATAATAACATTACGGCAAAAGACAACGTCAAAACCACGCTGGCCTGAATCGTTTTTAAGATTGTGGTAGTCAAAACGGATTTTTGACCTGACTTCGTCGTTGACTTTATACCCGTCCTCGATTTTATCAAAGTATCTATGAAGATAGTCATCCGGGATTCCATCAATCCGGTTACCCCCGTAAAAACCTTCCTTGGCGGTCATTAAGCATTTCAGGCTTATATCGCTGGCAAGTATCTCGTATCTCCATGGAGGGGTTAAAATTTTGCTCAGCATCATGGATATGGTATATGGTTCTTCCCCTGTGGAACATCCCGCGCTCCAAATTTTAATCGTGTTGCTCCCGGTCACTTTTTTTATCTTCATAAGTTCAGGAATCACATAATGCTCAAACGCGTCGAATTGAGGCTGATTGCGGAAAAACCGGGTCAGATTTGTGGTAATTGAATCCAGGAAATTCTTCATTTCCTCCCGGTCACTGGTAATCATGCTATAATATTTACTTACCGAATCAATACCTTTTTCCCTGAGTTTTTCCTTAAGTCTGCTCTCAAGAATAGAGCGGTTTGTAGGGGTGAAAGTAATACCGCTTTCATTGTAAATCAGAGTACGGTACTGATCAAATTCCATGTCAGTAAAGAAATTAACTTCAGCCATACTATAATAGTACGTCTATGAAGCGTCCCTGTCAATACGATTTCTTCGCTAGATGTCAAATGATGGTTTCTGTGGTAAGCTAAAACCATATTGAAACCCAAAAAGACAAGAAAAAAAGCCAAATTCCCCAAAAAGCCTTTCCGTATTTGGCGTTTTATCAGAATCCCCCTTGCCTCGGGCGCGGCGGCGGTTTTGGCGTCCATTCTGATCAACGCGGGGATGATCCTGGCTGCCCGCAGGCACGTTTATACCGATTTAAACGCAATCCCGCAACACACGGCTATATTGGTTCTGGGCTCCCAAATCCGGGGGCAAAAGCTTTCGCCGGTGCTGCAAGACCGGGTAGATTCAGGCATAACTCTTATGGAACAAAACAAAGGAGAAAAACTCCTTCTTTCGGGGGATCACGGGCAGCGCTACTATGATGAAGTAAACGCCATGCGGCTTTATGTGCTTGCCAACGCCCCGGCCATTATGGAAGAGGATATTTTCATGGATCACGCGGGGTTCAATACCTGGGATTCCATGTACCGCGCCAGGGATGTTTTTGAAGTTAAAGACCTGATAATCGTTACCCAGCAATTTCACATCAGCCGGGCGGTTTGCATGGCCAGAAGTCTTGGGCTGGATGCGGTAGGCTACGGGGTAAACCAGGACCGTTTTAAGGGTCCGAGCCTGCGCGGCTGGCAATTTAGGGAATATTTTGCCAGGATCAAGGCGTTTTTTTCTATTATGGTAAAGCCAAAACCACGATACCTGGGAGATAAAATCCCCATACTGGGCGACGGCCGCGCCACCTGGATATAGGGTTTCGCTTTTCGTTTGAAGAAGGTTGACGAAACCCTGCCCATAAGACAAAATATCCTATATGGAACAAAAAATGGAACAACGTAAAAATTCCAGATTTCTGACTGTTGCCAAGGTAGAAATAAAAGAGCTAAGCAAGGAAGAATTCCAGCTAAAAGATCTAAGCGTAACAGGCTGCCGTATTGAATACCCTTTAGACACGGAAATAAAACTCAACATGCCGCTTTCCTTAAAAATATGCCCCGAAAAGGAAGCAAAAGTTAAACCTTTTTCAATAACCGCCGAAGCCAAATGGTTACGGGTCAATAGCAGTTCATGCGAAGCTGGATTTATGATAACTGAATCTCCAAAGGGAAGGCAATTTCAGAATTATGTGGACTATCTTTCCTGGCGCTATTCCCAGGGAAAAAGCATGACAAGCGAGGACATCTCGGAGCCCCCAATAGTAATGTGAAAGGGATTCTCTTATCAATTAAGGTCTATTAAGGCAGAATGTTAACGGCTGTAGCTTTATGCGCGGTAGGCGCTGAAAAAATTGTCTCAAACGAACTCAGAAAGCTAAAGTTAAGTGTAAGCGAAAGCGGGTTTGGCCGTATACGTTTTAAAGCGGATCTTGACGGGCTTTACCGCTGCCTCGTGGGTCTGCGTGCGGCGGATCGCGTTCTGCTGGAAATAGCATGGTTTACGGCCGCCGATTTTGACGCCCTCTTTGAAGGCGTAAGGCGGCAGCCGTTGGAAGAATACATACCGCCGGGTATGGGACTCAGGGTGGCCAAGGTTAGGACCAACCGCTCCGTTCTGGGGGCGGAAACCAGCGTGCAGGCGGTGGTTCATAAAGCGGCGGCAGACAGGCTTTGCGCGAAAAGGGGGATAAACCGGCTTCCGGAAAACGGCGACGAAGCCGAGTTGCGAGTATACATCGAAAAGGACCAGGTGTCCGTTCTTCTGGATCTTTCCGGGGAACCGCTTTTTAAGCGCGGGTACAGGATAAATGGAGGGCCCGCTCCGCTAAGGGAAACTACCGCGGCGGCCATTATCCTTCATTCAGGGTGGCGGAGAAAATTCCCCCTGTACGACCCGTTCTGCGGTTCCGGCACAATCGCAATAGAGGCGGCGTTGTATGCCTGGGACATCGCCCCAGGACTGGGCAGGGCTTTCGCCCTGGAAAGGCTCCTTTTGGGCGACAGCAAAACCTCGCAAAGAATACGGCAGGAATACCTTGAAAAAGCGGATTTTTCCCGCCTGGTGCGAATAGCGGGAAGCGATTCCGACGCCGCTTCTCAGGCAGCGGCCAAACTAAACATGGAGCGCGCCATTGCACTTTCGGAAAAACAGGGGCCGCAAAACCCGCCTGTTTTTAAGGTTCTCCCGATGGAAAAAGCGGAAATCCCCGATACAATGTGCAATACAACCGATGAACAAAACGAGCCGGGCTTTATCATTACCAACCCGCCCTATGGCCGCCGCCTTTCCGACACCGAAACCGCCGAGAAGACATATTCGGAAATGGGGAAGCTCTCCTCTCGTTTTCCCGGGTGGAAGCTGGCGGTGATTACCGACCACAGCGGTTTTGAATCGTTTTTCGGCAAAAAGGCCGATTCGTGCAGGGAAATAACCAACGGGGCCATTCGCTCTTATTTATACCAGTATGATGTGTTATAATGGGGAGCGGTTATGTCTATAGTTGTTGAGCATGAGAAGCGGCGCTACGAAATTCTGGAGAAGGCCCTGGATGTCTTCATGGAAGAAGGCTATGAAGATGTTACTTTTCAGAAAATAGCCGACAGATGCGACATTACCCGGACAACTCTATATATATATTTTAAAAACAAAAAAGACATTTTCAATTTCAGCATCAAGCAGCTTCTGCAGATACTGGAAGATAACATTACCGGAATTAGGGAAGAAAGCGGGCTTTCATTCACGGAAAAACTTGTTTCTGTAATGACAATGATCATCGATCGTCTTGAAGGCAACAGCCGGCTTCTTTCGGTTGTTCTGGATTATCTTATCAACAACTCCAACCAGGGCTTTGATCCGGGTTATCAGGTTCGCCGCAGAACAGTCCGCCTGCGCCACATTCTGGCAACCATGCTTATTGAGGGCATCAAAGCGGGAGAATTCGCCTCCAGGCTAAACGTAAAAGAAGCCAACGAAATGCTTTACAGTTTTATCGAAGCCGCCATCTTCCGCATGGTTGTATTGCGAAGCTCTTCGGTGGAAGAATTGAAAGAAGCGGTGAAGCTGGCAGTGAGAAGGTTCAGCGCGGGATAATGCAATTTGACACACTTTTATTCACATAATGGTAGCCGGTGAATTCCACAGGTTTTGTCCACATCGTCCCCCACACCTTATGCTAATCAATGTACGTTACTTTTGACTCCTCGAAAGAACCTCTTTTGGCAGGGGATTCATTCGCTGTTCCGATTGCGATGACATTAAAGGGAATTTTCGGTTCAGGAATGTTCAGGAGTTTGCGGATTGAGGCTATCAATTTTTCTTTGGGATAAACGCCGCACCAGCAAGCACCAAGTTCCATCGAGACGGCTTCCAGAAGTATATTCTGTGTCGCGGCGGCGCAATCTTGCGGGAAAAAACCTTCCGGCATGTCGGGTTGAGGGCTCACCACCACAATAATAGCCGCTGTGGCTGTTTCACACATTTTGGCGTAAGGATGGATACGCGCGATTTCATTAAGGGTTTCCCGTTTTGTAATCGCAATAAACTCCCACGGACGCGAGTTATGGGCAGACGGCGCCGACATTGCCGCTTCCAAAAGCCTTTTAAGCTGCTCCCTTGTAACGGGTTTATCGGCCTTAAATTTTCTGACGCTGCGGCGGTTTTCAATTATTTGGTTCATCTTTGCTCCTTAACACTGATTTAAAAGAATTTAATATACTAAAAGATCCTATTCAAGCCCAAAGCTGTTGCGCCTGGTCAGTCGCAGCAGCTTAGAGATTATTCGGGATACAAATTGAGTATCTCATAATTAAAAGTTTGCATTTCACCTAACATTTTACTTTGCCTGCTGTATGGGTGCGGTACCTACAGAACCGAAGGTAGCCCACAGCGCCCCTTCCGGCTGGTTTATACCGTGACAATGTGCTATGCTTTTATAAGGAGCCCAACAGGCTCCTAGGAGGCTATCCGCATGAAACTCTACAGCCGGAAACAGTTGATCTTTTTCTCCCTAATGAGCGCCATGATTGTGCTACTCTTTGCAATAGGAATAGGGTTGCTAAAGTTCCCAAAATCCAAAAACAAGATTGAAAGCAATATTACCACGGAAGCCGCTTTAGAAAATCCTGCGCAGACTACAAGCCGCAATTCCGAAAATGAAGATTCATTTTTCAATGAGGTATATGAAACAAGCGTAAATACCAGACTCCTGCAGCGCAATACCGCAGACCTCTCCGCATACACCGAAGAAGAACGCCAGAATATTACAATTTATGAACAACTGAACGCCGGAGTGGTGAATATTACCACAGAAACGGTGGCAATTAACTGGTTTCTGGAACCTGTACCCCAGGCCGGGGGCTCCGGCTCCGGGTCAATCATCAACACAAGGGGCTACGTCCTTACCAACAACCATGTGATAGAAAACGCAAACAAGGTTTTCATCAACCTTTCTGACGGAAGCCAGTTAGAGGGAACCGTTGTCGGAACCGATCCGGAGAACGATATCGCGGTGCTGAAATTTGATCCTCCCAGGGGTATGGAACTGCGGGTAATCCCCTTTGGCAGCTCGGATAACCTCATGGTGGGACAGCGGGTTTTGGCCATCGGCAACCCTTTTGCACTGGAAAGAACCTTGACGGTGGGCATCATTTCCGGCCTGGGGCGGCCAATTCAGAACTCCGCCAATCACATCATCAAAAACATGATCCAGACCGACGCTTCCATTAACCCCGGCAATTCAGGGGGGCCCCTTCTTAACACCCAGGGGCAGATGATAGGCATCAATACCATGATCTATTCCCCTTCAGGCGGCTCGGTGGGCATTGGTTTTGCCGTACCTGTAAATACCGCGAAAAGGGTTGTGGCGGAGATAATCGAATTCGGAAAAGTCAGGCGCGGATGGATAGACGCGACTGTTGTTCAGCTTTTTCCCTCTTTGGTGCGTTACGCCAATTTGCCTGTCAGCGCGGGGCTCTTGGTTTCCAGAACCCTCAGGGGCGGCCTGGCCGAAAAAGCCGGTCTTCGCCAGGGCAGCGATCCTGTGCAGTACGGCCGCAGTATCATCTACCTGGGAGGCGATATCATCACCGCCGTAAACGGAATGAAAACGGCCACCCTTGCTGATCTTTATTCCGCCCTGGAAGATAACAAGCCTGGGGAAGTTGTAAGGGTAGAAGTGAACCGCGCCGGAACCGCCTTCACCTTGAATATTACATTGGCGGACAGAGAAGAAGTATTGGCAAGGTAAACATGAACTTTACGATCACACAGGAAGAAAAAGAGATCCTCCTCGCGGAAGCGCGGGAAACCATAGCCGCGAAACTGGAAAAAAGGCAGGCCCAATACAAGACCGCGCCTGCCCTTGAAAAAAGTATACAGGAAGGAACTTCCGCCCTCTCAAAACCCTGCGGCGCTTTTGTAACCCTGCACATAAAAGACTCAAGGGGAAAGCAAAACCTTCGCGGCTGCATCGGCAGAATGGCCGCCGTAACTCCCCTTCAAAAAACCGTCCGCACGATGGCTTTGGAAGCGGCTTTCGGCGACCCCCGTTTTCCTCCCCTGAGCACGAGCGAATATCCGCAAATTGTAATTGAAATATCCGCCCTTTCGCCTATGGAAATTTGCCCCGACCCGCGCTCGGTAAAAGTGGGCGTCCACGGGCTTTACCTGAGTCACCGGGGCCGTTCAGGCGTACTCCTGCCCCAGGTGCCGGTGGAGCAGGGCTGGAATCTGGACGAATACCTTGACTACATCTGCGTCAAGGCCGGCCTCCCGCCGCGTTCCTACGAAGCGCCCGGAGCGGAGCTTTACACCTTCACCGCGGTTGTCTTCGGCGAAAGCGAATAAGTTCTTACCTCTTGTTCTGCGGAATGTCCGGAATCGTCGCGAAACCACGTGCCAGTTCTTCGTCAGTCGGGACATGGTCGGTCATGGTTTTGTTGTTGTACTGAATATAAGCGTTCAGATCGAAATAACCTGTACCGCTTAGGCCGAAGAGGATCACCTTCTTTTCCCCTGTTTTTTTGCACTCCAGAGCCTCGTCAATGGCGACTTTTATAGCGTGCGAAGATTCAGGCGCGGGAAGTATTCCCTCGGACTTCATAAAGCGAACCGCGGCGTCAAAGACATCGGTTTGAACTTCGGCGCGGGCTTCAAGCTGGCCGTCCTGGTAGAGCTTGCTTAAAATGGGGCTCATGCCGTGGTAGCGCAGTCCGCCCGCGTGGTTTGCGGAAGGAATAAAGCCGTTTCCCAGGGTCTGCATACGCAAAAGCGGCGTGGTTTTGGCAGTGTCGCCAAAATCGTACACATAGCGCCCTCTTGTAAAGGACGGGCAGGAAGCGGGCTCCGCAGCGATAAAGCGGGTCTTTGACTTGCCGGCCAGTCTTTCGCCCATAAACGGGGCGATGAGCCCGCCAAAGTTTGAGCCGCCGCCGGCGCAGCCAATGATGATATCCGGCTTTATGCCAAACTTGTCCAGCGCCGCTTTGGTTTCAAGACCGATTACCGACTGGTGCAGCAATACATAGCTCAGGACGCTGCCCAGAACATAGCGGCATTTATCGGTCTTAACAGCAGTTTCCACCGCCTCGGAGATGGCGCAGCCCAGGGAACCGCCGGTATTCGGATCAATTTCAAGTATCTTTCTGCCCGATTCGGTGGTATTTGAGGGAGAAGGAATCACCTTTGCCCCGTAGGTTTCCATCACCGCTTTGCGGTAGGGTTTCTGCTCGGAACTGACTTTCACCATGTACACGGTCAGGTCGAGACCGTAAAAACCGCAGGCCATAGCCAGCGCCGTACCCCACTGCCCCGCTCCGGTCTCGGTGGTAAGAAACTTAAGCCCCTCTTGTTTCGCGAAATAGGCCTGGGGCCCCGCGGAGTTGAGTTTGTGGCTTCCGGAAGTGTTCAGTCCCTCGAATTTGTAGTAAATTTCCGCCGGGGTTCCCAGCTCCTTTTCCAGGTAATAAGCCCGAATTAAGGCCGACGGCCTGTAAGCCCTGTAAAAGTCCTGGATTCCCTCGGGTATGGGGACAAGTTTGGTATTCTCGTCCAGTTCCTGCTTTACCAGCTCCTTGCAGAAAATCGGCTCCATCTCGCTGTTAACTACCGGCTTTAGGGTCCCCGGATGCAGAATGGGCTCGGGCTTTTCTTTCATATCAGCCCTCATGTTGTACCAGTATTTAGGCATCTCTTCTTCTGCCAGATAGATGCGGGTTGGGATTTTCTTTGCCATAATATGCTCCTTGCTTAATTGTGTACGTTTCTATATACAGAAACGTTTCTTTACATAGAAACATAGCGTGGAAGAGAAACAATGTCAAGCGGGAAAATTTAGTGCCTACCTTCGGTTCTGTACACGGAAATCAATTTTACCAACGTGTATTCGACGGCCAGACAAATATATGGAGAAATAAGGAATTTAAGAAGAGATTCTACCACGAACGACACGAACACCACGAACCCTTACTCCGATATTTGTCGGGAAATCCTCATGATTCATCTGTCTCATGATAAAAAAGATGCTTGATACATACATCCCAACAGGCTTAAACCGTTTGAGAGAGCAAATGATATAGTGGTTCGTGGTAGAATTTTATTTTGAGACAAGCTCTTAAGCTTTTTCCAGCATCCGCACGAAGGCGGAATCCGGTTTTTTCAGCTCGCGTGAGCCCCTGGTAATTTTGCAAAGTGAAACGCCTAGGTCTTTGGCGATTTCCCGCTGGGGGATTTTTTCCTGCAGCGCCTTGACAAGAGCCCAGCGTCCGGCGATGTCGGCGATCTCGGCGGGAGTCAAAAGGCAGCGCAAAAAGTCTTCGATAAGGGAGCTTGTGCCGGCTTTTGAAAGAAGCAGCGCCAAATCCGCCAGGTTCTCATTCACCCTTGGGTCGTCCACAGTCATTGATATTTCCCTTCCACTATTTCCGCGAGGTTGTTCAAGCCAATGGCCCTGTAGATTTCAGCGGCGCGGCGCCAGGCCGCCTGAGCTTCTCCTCCGCGCCCCGCTTTAGAAAGCACGTCGCCCGTTGCCTGCCAACTGGAGGCAATGCCGAAGCCGTTTTCCGCCCGGCGGTCAAAGCTGATCGCCGTTCTAAGCGCTTCAAGAGACGTATCGTAATTTCCGGCCATCGAACGAATCGACGCTATCAAAAACCAGTCATAGGCCGCTTCCTCAAGAAAAAGCCCGCCTTCGTGGTAAGAGAGGGCTTTTCTGACAGCGCTTTCGGCTTCAGCCCAGCGCCCCATTTGTTTTTCCGCAAGGCCAAGTGTAATGTTCCCGAGAGCGGTTGCGCTGTCGTCGGATTTTACCGCCGTCATTTCGTGGTTTAATTGCCCCACTAATTCCTGCGCATTCGCCGTTCCCGGCTCGGTATCAAGAAGCATAATTTTAGCCCTGATTAAATAAATCCGCGCCAAAGCCGCAAGAACCGGTTCACCGGAAGCGTCCCCCTCATCCGCGGCGCTTTCCCACTCCGCGAAGGCCTCAGTATTGCGGCCCAGAGCAAAAAGGTAATTCCCCCGGCTTATGGAAGTTTTTAACCGCAGGGACGGATCATCGGTACTCAGCGCAAGCTTCCGCGCTTCCTCAAGAATAACAAGGGCGTCCGCGTAACGCCCGCGGTTAGCGGTGTAGTTTGCCAAATCCAGCTGCTTAATTGCCGTGTTCCGGTCGGTAAAGATTTCCGTCGCTTTTTTCGGAGCGGATGAGCATCCTGAAAAACTCACAAGAGAAAAGAAAAGAACAGCAAGCAAAGAAATCACCCTTTTCACAATTATCATCCTTAAAAACTTATGCCGCGTGGACTTACATCCGAGTTCTGACTATTTACCCTCTCAGGTACACCACCTTTTAGTATGGGATTATTTGTCAGAGCGACAAGAACATCCTCGGCGGTTTTCATTGTAACACGGAGATCCATTAAGAGCCCCGCTACTTGTGGAAGCTGACTGGGTAAAAAGCTAATGGTTCTGTCCAGCCCTTCAAGCATGGACGTAACCGAGCCGAGGATTCCTACCAAGCCTGTATAAAAATCCTTGTCAGTATCCAGTACCGTGTATATAAGGCCGTCCGGATCGTTCAATTCGGCGGTTAGCGCGTTGAGATTTGCCAGAATAGGATTTATCTGAAGGCGAAGCCCGTTAATGGTACTGTTCAAGGCGTCAATTGTATTGTCCACGGAATGGGGAAGGGTTTCGACTCCCGCCAACGTTTTACCTATACTGCCTATCATTTTGCCGATTTCAGTGTCATCCGTTCCTTTTCCCAGGGCCACATCCAAATTATCCATGATGGAATTCACCGTGTTCATTATGGAACTCACCCTGCCCATCAGCACACTGATACTGTCATCCCTCTGAGATTCCCCTGTAAGGCCCTGACGCTCCAATTCTTTTGCAAGGGCGGAACCTAACGGCGGGATAAAAGCCCCATCCGCAAGCACCTGGCCCTTTCCCGCGTAGAATTGAAACTGGTTGCCCAGCCCGATAGGACTGACCTGTAATTCCACGAGGGAACCTCTTTTTACCCTGTCCCTGTATTCTTCATGAATGGCAAAAGTTACTTCAACATTATCATCATCCGTAAGATAAAAATTCTTTACACTCCCGATAGCAAAACCTTTGTACTGAACCGCCATGTTTTTGCTCAAGCCGCCGGCGGAAGGGAAAACCGTATAATATATAATATCCTTGGTAAACCATCTCTGGGACTTTCCCAACATAACAATGACGAAGGCAAGGGCGACCAGAGAGAGGATTATAAAAACCCCGACAATTTGATCCGCAAAAAGCCGCATTTTGAATTTCATGACGTGATACCTTCTTCTATAAGATGGGCCAGATTCTCATCCTTTTCAATCTGCTCGCGGGTGAAAACGGACGAAATTTTTCCGTCAATAATCATTACAATATAATCGGAAAGTCCTTTTATTATTTTGAAATCATGGTTCACAAAAATCACTGTTTTTTTTTCGTTCTGATGGCGTTCAACAAGCCTGATGAGGCGGCTTGCCCCGACATCGTCCAACGACTCTGTCCATTCGTCAAGAAAAAGCAGAATCGGCCCGCACATCAGCGCCCACGCGAAGGCGATAAGTTTTTGCTCGCCCATTGAAAGCTGCGAAGGCCTGATAGAAACATCCCTCTTGTATCCCACTTCCTGCATCACTTCCTGAATGCGGCGTCTCCTATCTGCGGCGGTCATTTCGGGAAAATGAATCCACAGGGGCAGTTCCAACATTTGGAAAATGCTTTGGTTTGCCAAAAGGGCGGAATCCTGAAAAACCACCGCCGTCTCCTGGCGGAAGACAAGATTTTCCTGGCGGTTCATATCGTGTATATCCCTGCCCTTAAAAAATGCTTCACCCTCAGTGGGAACCAGAAGACCCGCCGCAAGTTTTAAGACTGTACTCTTACCGCTGCCGGACGGCCCTATCAGGGCAGTAGTCTTTCCCTCCTGAAACACGTAGGAAACATTATTAACAACAAGCCTGTCCTGCGCGGCAAAAGACACGTTTTTAAGCTCGATAATCCCGGCCATGATTTCCGCCTTAAAATCCGGCCAACATGTAATAGAGGCCCGAAAATAACGCATCCAGAATTATGCACCATCCGAAAGCCGCCCCAACGGCTTTAAGCCCGGCAACCGGTATTTCCGTACTGGCCCGCTCCACCGCAAGGCCGCGGGTTATGGCCATCAAGGATATGATAACCCCGAACCCTATGCTCTTGATAATGGAAATGAGCAAATCCGGCAAGGTTAAACTTTCCAGGAGGTAACCGAAATAAACCGAAGCCGGCAGGGGGGTAAAAAACTGTGCTACAGCGTAGGAACCGGCCAGGCCAAATATATTGAAAAAGATATTCAGCATAAAAAGCGAAATCGTTACCCCAAGAAACCGTGGAACCGCCAGGTATTCAATCGGATCCGCTCCAATGGAAATATACGCTTCAATTTCGTGGGAGATCACCATCCCGGCCATTTCCGTAGCTATTGCGGTAGCAGACCTGGCAATGATGATAAAGGCCGTCAGCAAGGGGCCCAGTTCCCGTGTAATAATTGCGATAAGCAGGGTGTAGATAAGGCGTTCCCTGGAGAGCGAGGCGAGAAAGGGAATGCCGACTATATTGACCACCGCCCCAATTCCTAAAGCCAGAAACGAAGAAATGATCAGGGCTTCCACAAAAGTAAAGTATATCTGCATTACCAGGGTTTTGCGGGCCCCACGCGCCTGGATAAAACCCTTAATCCCCTTTAACAGGCGTGTGAAAAAACCAATATTATAAAAAACAGATTCAAAATATTTCATAACCCGGCTTTTTCCAGTTTACTTATAATAATAGTTGTTATTTATATCAATAGCAATGTACATTTACAGTATTAAAAGTGAAGAATTACTTAATTTTCATATGCATATTAATTTTTGCTTCCTTTTTATCCTGCGCGCTCAGGCCGGCAGTCATCGAATCCGCCCCGCCGCAACCGGAACAACCGACGGTGGAAGCGCCCAAAGTGCCAATGACGGGATTAACCCCTCCCCCGGTAAGGCTTTCAACCGTTGATTTGGCAATTCAGCGGGTTAAACGGAATTCGCCTGATATAAGTAAGTATTATGTTCTCGACGCAAGCGGAAATATTACGGTAAGGGGCGAATTTTCAGAAACCGAACAAAACCGGCAAGAGCCGGATCTTTTTGAAGTGATATACGACATGAAATTTGCTGCCGAAGCGTCAGCGGACTCTGGCTATACGGTTCCTTTTACCATGAAATCACTTACAAACGGCGCGGTTGTAAACGACAGTTTTCTCTGGAGACCCCAGACAGGTTCCTCGGGCATATTGCTCGCGTTTGATGATAATTATATGGAAACATGGGAAAAAAACTTTGATTTACTGGACAGTTATAACGCAAAGGTTACTTTTTTTATTCAGGGAGACTATTCAACTTTTTGCCACGCGGCTTTGGAGCGCGGCCATGATGTAGGATACCACACAAAAAATCATCTGGACTTAAGAAAAGTTTCAAGGGAAGTTTTTATCAGAGAAACCCTTACCGCCGCCGAATCTTTCAGAAAAGCCGGCGTCCCTCTTTATTCTTTCGCGTATCCTTTCGGCTTTTCTGACGCCTGGATGCATGATGAACTGTTAAAGCATTATTCGCTTCTTCGCGGTTACGGGGTCACTTTTCGCCTGTACGAAAAAACGCAAATTCAAAGCGGGTATATTTCCTCAAAGGCCATTGATAACACTTTATATGCCAAAAATGAAGATTTCACGGCGGCTGTTGATATTATGCTGAGGACACTGAAGTTCATCGGGGAAGGCTTTGTATTGCCCCTGACTACTCACACCATTTCCGATACCGCAAGCTGGGGTATTAAACCGCAGCGTCTGCAATACCTTTTACAAACCGCGAATGATCTGCAGCTGGTCTTTTATACGTATAAAGACCTTGTAGATCGAAAAAACTAAAACTTTATTTAAATTTTCTCACGCAGAGCTCGCGGAGAACGAAGCTATGATAAAAATATGCGGTTATTCGGTATAGTGTAGGTGTTCGGCAGGATCTGGATCCGAGAACAATTACCGGTTGTAACCTCTGCTGGGGCAGAAAACTGACCCCGTGAGGACGAATAA
>Ga0268262_10003478_pt1 | contig 17007 bp, 20 predicted proteins | sample TergutNc150P3_FD_190354 | JGI IMG/M metagenome (GOLD analysis project Ga0268262, IMG submission 190354) | Nasutitermes corniger P3 segment gut microbial community from laboratory colony in Florida, USA - Nc150 P3 (SPAdes) (version 2) | ecosystem: Host-associated > Arthropoda: Insects >... | reverse complement strand
GGAAGGGAAAGATATGAACCTGCTTTTAATTCTATGGTTTCTGTTTTTATTCCTAAATGAGAAACTGCCGCCGCTAAACCAAGAGAAGGTATATAACCGCCTTCCCATTCATACAATAGAGGGGTACGCCTGTAAATACCGTCTTTGTCAGGCTCCATGTTGATATGGGCTATTTGCCCTGCGGCTTTAATAAGGTCGGGAAAAGGGAGTAAAAAAGTCCCTGCTTGCGGCACTTTGCCGTTATCCAGTACCTTGATTTTCCATATATGCTTTTTTAACAGTTGGCGTTCTTCTGCGGTTAATTCAAGGTACGGAGTATTTGTTTGTTTCATTGTATTTTTGTCTACCGCCAATGCCGCTATAACAGTGTTTTGAGCGTATTTAACAGAATTAGTAAAAGCGGTATCGTTGTTTTTTTCTACGCTAAAGAGAAAATCCATAACGGCATTTGTATTGGAGTCCGCAAGGACTTCTAATATATCAGTAAAAGCCTGACGAGTATCTAGGGTTTCGCCCAATGATTTTATACTTGCGTCATTTAAGTCTATGGCTGCTACAAGAGGGTTCTTTTTTTGAGGGCTTTTAAGGACACGGTAATTTACGCAGAGGTCGTAGAGAACTATGTCTGAGTACCCTAAAAAACCACTTGTGTATAGCAATACTGTAATAAAAAGAGAAACGGCAAGAATTACGGCAAACCGTAAAAGTTTATTAATGCCGAATTGTAATTGCCCTGACATATATGTTTTTTCCAGAAAAACGTGTTACTTGTTGAGTGCTTTCATTTGGCGTTCCTCTTGTTGTTCCTCCGCTTGCGACAAAAGAACTTGAAGGTTCACCAAGATTGGAAGCCTTTTTTTGAAGGTTTGCTACCTCGTTATAAAGGTTATTTGTGTTTTGTCGGGAATTAGAATTGGCGTTAAAAGCCTGTATCAAACTTTCAAGATTACTTTGTCTTGTCAAACTCATAATGACATAAAATGTCTCTACCCCTGACGGTTCTTCCAATTCAAATGGACCTATTTTTATTTCGTTACCGCTCTGAATAGGGGCGTTCCTAAGCACAGAAATTTGACGTTCAGAGTCATAAAAAACAACATAGCAAAAGCAGTCTGTTTCCGAGTTAATGGTGATTAATAAAGTTTCCCCTGTTTCCATTCTGATTTGTCTGGAAATGGGGACTGACTCTTGCGGATTACCCTTTAGAAACTTTATATCCCATGTTAAAGTTTGAGCATGAAGGCTTAAAAAAGCGGAAAATAAGACGATTAAAAAAGCGGTAATTTTTTTCATAAATCTCCCTTAATATTACTAATATATCTTGAATATGTAATAAATTCCATTATATAATAACAAAACATAAAGGAATTAACAATGGCTAAAAAGTACCTTTTTTTAATACTATTTCTGGCAAGTGCACTATCAGTATTCCCCCAAACCCATAGAATGGGGGCAATACTTGATAATGAGTCTTACGAAAAAGTACCGCAAAAAGCGATTACAAGAGACCTTACCCCTTTACCACGTGTTTATTCACTAAAACAGTTTAGCCCATTTCCAGGTGATCAAGGCGATTATAATACTTGTGTCGGGTGGGCAACAGCCTACACCGCACGGACTATAAGCGAGTCTGTCGGTCTTAAAAGAACGAGCAGACAAAATACAACGCAAAATGTTTTTTCCGTTACTCATGTATATAAAAACATATCAGATAATGAGGGAGAAAACGGAGCAAATATTGCTGTTGCTCTGGAGTTTATAAGAGATACTGGAGCGGTAAAGCGAAGAGCCGAAGAAACAAGTTTAAGATTTCCGGCTATTTCTCTTAATCTTTTTAACACAAGCAAAAAATATCCTATAAAAGAATATGTACGGCTTTTTATTAATCCAAAAGGCGAACCTGGAGCAGAAAATGAAAGAGTACAGCCTGTCAAAAAAAGCCTTTCAGAAGGCAAGCCTGTTATTATAGGTATGAATTGTCCTGGCTCGTTTCAATTTGTTGCAGAGGAAGTGTGGAGACCTACGGAAAGCCCTTATCGAGTTTATGGTGGTCATGCAATGTGCGTTGTTGGTTACGATGATAACAAATACGGCGGTGCATTTGAAATTCAAAACAGTTGGGGAACAGATTGGGGAAATGAAGGTTATATTTGGATAACATATTCAGACTTTGCAAAATTTGTATATCATGCCTACGAAATGATAGATGTTCTTTTAGCAAATGAGGTTAAAGCGGAATTTTCAGGGTCTGTAGATATTGAGATAAAAGATAACAGAAACGGAATGGAAGTTGAATTTGTAAATGAAGGGTATTATAAGACAAAAAGAGCCTACCCTTCGGGAACTAGGTTTAGATATATAATGAATTGTGCTAAACCTGCGTATTTTTATGCTTTTGCCGCTGACGCTAATTCTTTTACACGGATATTCCCTGCGGACGGATTTTCGGCTGTTTTGGATTATAAAGAAAATGTTTTTGCCTTTCCGTTTGAACGCACAGATGAAATCAGATGGCTTGAATTAGACGAAGTACAGGGAACGGATTACCTAGTGGTACTTTTTTCTAAACAGCCTTTGGATATTGACGATATTGGAAACCGTTTTATGAGTGCAACAGGGAATTTCGCCCAAAGGGTTGAAAAGGCTGTAGGTAGAAATTTTTTACGTCCGCAAACAGCAAAATATGAAAGAAACCGTATGTCGTATACGGCACAGTCTACAAATGAAAACGCCGTATTTGGCTTGCTTTTGGCTATAGAACATAATTAAGGAGTATAATTATTCAATAAACTATAGGTTTGAAAAAATACGCTATATGTTGTATATTAATTAATATCTGGGGGCATAATGAAGAAAATAACATTGATAATTTTGACGCTGTTTATTGCGATTAATTCCTTTGCACAAAGTCGTGGAATGAAAGAGGTTGCCGAAACAAATTTAGGCAATCAAGTAAATATCGGCAAACAATACGCACTGTTCATCGCTATTGACGCTTATCGACAATGGACTCCGCTTAAAAAACCTGTGTCGGACGCTAAAGAAATTAGAGACATTTTGAAAACTGATTATTATATTGATGAAGTAATTGAGTTATATAACGCACAGGCTACCAAACAGAATATTATCAAGACATTTACTGATTTACAGAAAAAAATCGGAGTGCATGATTCATTATTTATTTATTATGCAGGGCATGGATACCTTGAAGAAGGTTCTAAAACTGGTTTTTGGATACCTGTTGACGGCGGAACAGATATAACATTGCAAGATAATTGGATTGCCAACCACCAGATTAGGGGATATATTGCAGGATTTAAGACAATTCATGTGTTTATGGTATCAGACTCTTGTTTTTCGGGGGATATTTTAAATGCGTCTCGTTCCGCAGCACCACAAATAAATAATGAATATTTTAGAAGGGGTTACTCATTAACGAGCCGACAGGTGATGACTTCGGGTGCAAGCGAACAAGTACCCGACCAATCGGAATTTTCTTCTGCTTTTATAAACACTTTGCGGAAAAACACTAACCCATTAATTGACCCTTTAAGTATTTATAATGACATACGGCTTTCCGTAAAAAGCACGATGCCAATGTTAGGGGCGTTAAGTGGAGCAAACCATCAGGAAAATGCGACTTTTATTTTTTTTAGACGGCAGAATTCTGTAGCGGTAACGCCTACGCCACAACCTTCAAACGTGCCCTCTAACATGGTACTTATAAATGGCGGTACTTTTACTATGGGAAGCCCTGTAAGTGAAATGGGGAGAGATAAAAATGAAGTTCAACATAGAGTAACAGTAAGCAATTTTTACATGGGGAAATATCTTGTAACACAGAAGGAATGGAATGATATTATGGGGACAACAGTACGTCAACGCCGAAGTATGGTATTCAATATAGATATGGCTGAAGATTGGCTTTTAGAAAGAACACTTTTTGGGGAAGGAGATAACTATCCCATGTATTATGTAAGTTGGTACAATGCTATTGAATACTGCAATAAACGAAGTCAAATTGAAGGTTTGACTCCAGTATATAGTATTGATAAGAGAAATGGCGATCAAAATAGAGTGAAAAACTTTGGTGATGAGAAATGGGTAGTAACATGGAACAGAAATGCTAACGGTTACCGTCTTCCGACGGAAGCGGAATGGGAATATGCTTGTAGAGCAGGTACAACTACAGCTTATAACACTGGTGAGAATATAAACAGTAACACTGGTTGGTACGAAGGCAATAGTGGTGGAAAGACACATGAGGTGGGAAAGAAACAAGCCAATACATGGGGAATATATGACATGCATGGAAACGTATGGGAATGGTGTTGGGATTGGTATGGTGATTATATAAACCGAGCACAGACAGACCCTATTGGACCATCTTCAGGGAATGAACGTGTAATTCGTGGTGGAAGCCAAAGTTCAGATGCAACTATTTTGCGTTCCGCTTTTAGGACTGGAGATTTACCTATTGGTATATTTGATGCTGGACCTGATCGTGGCTTTAGGCTTGTAAGAAATGCTTTGTAAAGAATAAGAGTAGTTTATGAAAAAGACAAGAACAATTTTATTATTATGTTTAACATACTTTATATTAGGTTGTACAACAACCAAAAACACAGCAGATATTGAAGATGTATGGAAACCTGTTGAAAATGTTAATGAAATAATTGGTGAATGGGAAACCGTTATCTTACTTGAAAATGGAAGTGAATTACCTATAACTTTTACTTATAAAGAAGATAAAAATAAAAATATTATTCTTAATATGATTGTAGATTTAGAACCAATGTTTGATAAAATGTCAAAAGATAAAATTGAGAAAGATAAAATTTGGGAAGTATTTATAATTGATGTGAAAGAAAATGAAGATAATGGTATAAATATTATTTTTGAAAAATATTATGCGGAATTTTCGGTTTTATATTTATCACATGAAGACAGAAATAAAAAAATAAATGATGGTGAAATATATATTAATCAATTTGGAAATAAAATGAAAGGAAAACAAAATGTTTCTTCTCTTTTACCAGAGGATTTTATTTCAAAAAAAGTTAAAAAGCCAAAAAGAATAAGGGAGAGATAAAATGAAAAAACTACTGGTATCGATTTTAACATTATTTATTGCGTATAATTCTTACGCTCAAAGTCGTGGAATGAAAGAGGTTGCCGAAAAAAATCTAGGCAATCAAGTTAATATCGGCAAACAATACGCTTTGTTCATCGCTATAGACGCTTACCGTGAATGGACTCCGCTTAAAAAGCCTGTCTCGGACGCAAAGGAAATTCGGGATATTCTGCAAAAAGATTATTATATTGACGAAGTGATTGAGTTGTATAATGCACAGGCTACTAAACAGAATATTATGAAGACTTTTACTGATTTACAGAATAAACTAGGTGTACATGACTCACTTTTTATTTATTATGCCGGACACGGATACCTTGACAATGCTTCAAAACAAGGGTATTGGATACCTGTTGATGGCGGAGCAGACACTTCCAGACAACTTGATTGGCTAGCCAACAGCCAGATTAGGGGGTATATTGCAGGATTTAAGACAATTCATGTGTTTATGGTTTCAGACTCTTGTTTTTCAGGGGAGTTTCTAAATACTACTCGTTCTGCAGCACCGCAGATTAATAATGAGTATTTTCGTAAGGCATACTCATTAACGAGCCGTCAGGTAATGACTTCAGGAGCAAGCGAACAAGTACCCGACCAATCGGAATTTACAGCCGCTTTTATAAACACATTACGGAAAAACACCAATCCATTAATTGACCCTTTGGGAATTTATAATGACGTAAGGCTTTCTGTTAAAAGTACAACGCCGTTGTATGGTTCGTTAAATGCTACGAGTCATCAGGAAGGGGCGACATTTATATTTTTTAGGCGGCAGACTCCAGCAACGGTAACGCCAACGCCTTCACCTACACCCTCGCCACAACCTTCAACAGTACCTGCAAATATGGTGCTTATAAACGGCGGAACTTTTACAATGGGAAGCCCAAGAACAGAAGCCAATCGTGATAGAGACGAAACACAACATCAGGTTACAGTGAGCAGTTTTTACATGAGTCCTAAAGAAGTAACATTAAATGAATATCTGAAAGTAATGCAATTTAATCCAAATGGACTTGTTCAGGGAGCGAATATGCCTGTATTCAGTATAAACTGGTATAATGCTATTGAATATTGTAATGCTAGAAGTATTGCGGAAGGCTTAACACCTGCATATAACATTAATTATACAGTAAAAGATAATAATAATCGTAGTGATTATGATAATGATAGTTATAGGTATTTGGTTACATGGGACAAAAGTGCAAACGGCTATCGACTTCCAACAGAGGCAGAGTGGGAATATGCTTGCAGAGCAGGAACGAATACAGCGTATAGCAATGGAAATTCTATAACAGACTCACAAGCGGTCTTTCGTAGCGGAACTGTATTACCTGTTGGAAGTTTTACATCAAATAAATGGGGACTTTATGATATGCATGGAAACGTTGCAGAATGGTGTTGGGATTGGTACGGAGAATATAATACTAATGCACAAACTGACCCATCGGGTCCTATTTCGGGGAAATGGCGAGTTGCCAGAGGCGGAGGCTATCGTAACAGTAAATCGCAACATTTACGTTCTGCGTATCGTTTAGCCTTGACACCTACTTGGCTTGGTAGTATGGGTATTCGCTTAGTACGTTCAGTTATACAAGGGGAACAATCACATTCTTCTGTTGTAACATATCCAAATTATTCATTAATTAATGCACAACGTCGTGCGTCAGGCACTAAGTGGCAGTTTGGTTCTTTTTCAATGTCTGATATGATGGAAAATGCTGTTTCGCAACTAAAAAAGGCAGGTGTTGATACATCGACGGTAGAATTTAGAGTAGTTGATTTAGGTGGAAATCATAAATTTTATCGTGCATTAATTAACGAAAATTTAACAGGTACAATGCAAATAATTTTGTATCAAGCAGGGTTCAAAGACGCTTTTGTTAGAAGGAATTTTTAATATTGCACGAGTAATTATATTTTCATTCATTTTTATTTTATTTTCATGTGTAAGTAATCCAATAAATAAAAATGAAAATAAAATACCATTAATTATTATTGACCCCGGGCACGGAGGTAGTAATAATGGTGCTGTAGCAACATATCAAAAAGATGATGAAGTAATAACATTTAGAGAAAAAGACATAACATTAAAAATTGCTCAACTTCTTTACGCAAGGTTAAAAAATAATGTGCCTAAAGCAAAAATTATTCTTACTAGAAATGATGATATTAATATTTCTTTGGAAGATAGAGTTTTAATATTAAATCAAATTATAAACGATAATTATAACGCCGTTTTTGTTTCAATACATATTAACGATAGCCCTAATAAAGAGGCTTCGGGGATTGAAGTATATTATCATTTCCCTGCTTTGATTGACCCAGAGGCTATTATTTCCGCCCAATATCTAAAGGAAGTCTTACAAAAGAATACACCTTTTGCCGAAACAATATTAAATGCTGTGGAAAGTATTGCAGAACAAGAAGGATTAACCAGAGGTATGAAAAGCGGAGATTATTATGTTTTAAGAAACGCAAAAGCACCTGCTGTTTTAATTGAGTGTGGTTTTATTTCTAATGAAAGAGAAGCATTTTTATTAAATAGCGACTCGTATCAGGAGAAATTAGCGAAAGGTATAGCATTAGGTATAGAAAATTATTTGAAAGCAAAGAGAAATTAATCTTTTTTTTGAATAAACTTGTACGACCAATAAGTAATATTTAAGAAAATACCCATTAAAAAAGTAAATGCCCATGTTCGTCTATGCCCTATTGGATTAATAAAACGGTCAATTACATCTAAAGAGAATTCTTTAGGTTCGACAAATATTTCCCATGTATTCCAACGTAAATCTCTGCCTAGATAAATTCCAAACGCACAAAGAAAAAATAAAAAGCAAACAACAATAACATTTTTAATTTTGGGTAGTTTTGCAAATAAAGACTCTTTAATAATATCCATACTGATAAAACCAGTTAAAAGACCAGTCCATGAAAATAATAATATTGTGATTAAGTCATACCAAAACATTCTTTCAGGGTGATTATTCAAATAGTATAAATCTGTAATAATATATGGAGCATTAGGAAAAAAAATAAGCCAGATAATAAATAATATTGCGGTTAATATTTTTGATTTATTTCTGAAAAATTCTAATGATATAAAAATAGAAATAAATAAAGGTATTAGAGCCAATAGTAAGTTCAAATTAAGGAAATAATATGTTCTTTTTCCAGTAATTATATGTCTTACTATTGTAAAAAGAATACTTACAACAACAAGTATAATTATTATAAAATAACGTTTTATGAAAGATTTATTAAATAATTGTAAATTTATTTTCATTTATTAATATAATAAATTAATTATGTTTTGATGTAAAAAAACCTTATTTCTTTGCTTTGATTTTTTTGACAGGTTTCTTTGCCGATACAGGTTTCTTGACTTCTACCCTGTCAAGCGAACTTGCATGGAAAGTGCCTTCTTGAAAGGAAAGGCAATCGGAAAACCAAACTGTTGTTATTATTTTTGTTTCTTCGTTGATAGCCTTGACTACCATTTGGGGGCTATTGGATAGGGCTGTTACTACTACCGCATCGCCGATAAGTCTTTCTGTCGCTCTTACGCTCATAATTAATCTCCTTGTTTATAAATTAACATTTTTAGAGGGGTATGGAAAGAGGTAATGGAAATAGGTTTATTAGGATTTTTTTTTCATTTATTTTACGACAAAAAAAGGTAAAATTTAAGTACGGAAAACACCCTTCAACTTGTACGAATTCCAAACTATCTATCTGACTGAAAACCCCTTAACTTTTAACCATGACTTATGAAGAACTTACAGAGGGAGAACAGCCATTACGGACTTTAATTCCTATAGAGGAATTTAAGTCGGTTTTGGGGATTGATGACAGAGACGATAAACTGGTCAAGTTTTGTCTGGCTACGTCTACCCTGACTATTGAAAGTTACTGCAAACGGAAACTTGTAAGCAGAAAACATTTTGAAGTGATTGAATATACAGGGGACTTGGTTTTGCCTTTGAGGGAATACCCTGTAACTGAAGTATTAGCGGTATCACTTTTTGATACAAGTGAAATATTAGAGCCTGATTTATATTGCGTTATACCTGATTGCGGTACTGATAACGATATTCCATTTGACATTTCTTTTTCCCCTGCGGTTGAAAGATTGCGTTTCTCGGCTATAAAGGTGATTTATTACAGCGGATATGAAAAAGACAATATCCCTGCGGATTTGGCGGCGGCTTGCCTTGAATTGGCTAGTTGGAACTTTAACAGGTACAAGAGTAAAAGAATTGGCATGACAGGAAATATTAAGGGGGCAGGTATTCAAGGGGAACATTTTGAATTGTCTTTGCCTGAAAATGTGCAACTACTTTTAGAGCCATACAAACGGAGAGTAATTTAATGATTGAAATAATTGAACAAAAACTAAATGAAGCGGTATCTAAAATTTTAATTGACAGGGTTAATGAATTGTTAGATGATTTTGAATTTGCTATACCGCCTGTTATGCCTTCAGTTAATCTTTTTATGTGTGAACGGACGGAAAAAGAAAGAATTATTTTAGAGGACGCATATTCTGTAACAATTAAATATATTGTTCCTGAAACCGCTGACAGCGAATTACATTGCCACGCTTACGCTTCGGCGGTTTGTAAGGCTATTGCGGAAAATTCTACTCTTGGCGGCGTTGCTGACAGGGTTGTAATTACAAATAAAAAATATATACCGCCGAAAGTCGCTAACTGCGGTATGGAATGGGAAGTGATTATTTCTTTGCGAATTACAGTAGAAGGAATGAATAATGCTAATTAATGGGTCGGATTGTTCAATAATTATTAAGACTAAACACAGGGAAATGGATATACCATATTCCGATGAAACTTTGAGAGAAGCGTTTTTTTATTTGAAAGAAGAACCGCCGATTGAAGGGGACGGCATTTGTAAAGGTATACGGAAAACTGACGGCATTAAAGGGTGTATTGTTACTCCGCTTACAATTAATACCGCTCCGCTTTTGCTTTATTTGGCTATGGGGGCTTGCGGCTCTCCTGTCTTTATTTCCGAGACGAAAAATTTATTTAAGTACCAACTTAATCTTTTACCAATGGAAGATACAGAATTTTTTGATGTGTTACAAGACAGGTTACATGAACGTTTATTATTTTTGAATTGCCGTGTTCAAGGTTTTGAATTGCGGATAATGAGAAATGAAACAATAAAATTAAAAATTGATATTTTAGGCACAATGTCGCCTTTGGTTTATTCGCCTTATGATGATTATAACAGAGAGAAAGGGGAAAGATTTAAGGGAAGTAATGTTACATATAAAATTAACGGAAAGGAAAATACAAATATTTACGGCGTAACGCTTGTGTCAAAAAAACAAGGGGGAACGGAAACGGAGATTTGGATTAAAAGAGCGTTACAGCAGGGAGAGGAAATTCCGTCTGTTATTGAAGATTTAACAATTACGGCTATGCTTTTTCTTGATAAATATGAGTACCGATATTTTGGAATGTTCTATGTAAAAATTAAAAAACTTGTTCTTGTCGCTGACGTAACGGAAATAAATACAAGTAATTCGGTTTTAGGCGAACTTCGCTATTATGTTTCGGGCGGTGTTTCTTGTGATGTGTTTACTTCGGGCGAGGAGAATATACCATGAAATTTTATGAGATAGATAATGCCTTGCAAGAAGGAATTAACGCCGCCGATAAAGCCATAAGATTGAAAATTGAAATTCAGGTTAATGGGCATTTTGAAAGCATTTTTGAGAATGACATTATTGAGGCTAATTTTTTCGGGCTTAAAGAAGTCGCAGGGGGTACGTCATCGAGGGGGGAAATTTTACTTGATAACTCTTTCGGTAATTATTTATATTCTAGCATTGGTTATGAGACGCAAGTTAAAGTTTATTTTTCACTTGGAGAAGGATTGCCGTATTTTCTGCGGTTCGTATTTTATATTGACGAAAAAGGATTACAGGACATTAAGGGAGAGGGACGCAAAAGATATGTATTTATCGGTTTAAGGGATTACTCTTACAAGTTACGGAAAACCGATGAAGCAAGGGACTGGACTTCCCCTGCGATTTTTACTTATTCGGTAATTTGCGATAAAACACAGCCTAATAAGTCTTTAGTACATGGTATCGCTCAAAGGGCAGGTCTGGCGGTAAATGATATAGATTGCTCTACAATTCCAGTTACGCTTCCTTATGTAAAATTAAAAAGAAATGTTTGGAGTGAATTGTCCGCTATGGCAACGGCTTATCGCTGTCATTTGGAGTGTGCTCCTGAAAAACCGCTTGTGTTCGCTCATTCGCCCTACCAGACAGAACCGCTAACAAGTGAGGAATACTCCTACACTTTTAACGGTGAAAATATTTTTTATTTGCGGAAAGTTGATAAATCGGAACTGTATAGGAATACTGTGCGGTTAAAAGTGAATATGCCTGTTTCTTTAGAAAAACAAAAAATTTGGCAATATGACGAAAACCCTGTTATATACGATGAATATTTACAACCGCATTACCCTTTTAAGTTTCCGCTTATAAGGGAAATTGAGGCAGGGAAATATGAGGCAAAATATAGGATTAAAGACGAAGACAGCAAGGAAAGAAATGTTGTATTTGCCGACCAAATAGACACTAAAGAAGAAGCGGAAAACAGGCTTGATTATGTCGGCGGTAATTTTTCTTATTCACATTATGACATTACAAGTAACCATGACAGGGCAATTATTACATTACAAAAAGAAGATGAAAGCGATTTATACGAGGCTTCGATTTATGGCAGACCCATTATTTTAGACCTTAATCGTTCTTGTTTTAACAGGGATATTGAGGCTGTGGCGGCTTGCGGTACTGTGGCGTTAAATGTTACAGGTTCTTATTTTTCGGATTATGAAGTTTTAAGGGGAAATATAACGCTTCCGCATTATGAGGATTGGGTTGTAAGGGAACTGGAAGAACGTTTGCAAAGTAAAAGAGAGTTTACGATTAAAACACATCGGGCGTTGTTTAACGCTCGTGTTGGGGCAAAAGTAAAAATTAAAACTAAAAATGAAGATACTGCCGGCACTATTAACGCTTTTTCTTTTAGGTATAAGAAAGACAGGGCGTTTATTGCTTCATTCAGGGTAATTGAATAAAAAGGGGGGGATATGGGAAACAGACAGGGGGGAAATATGACTAAAGAGGACAGGCAATTAATTGTTGAGACATTAGGCGAAATGCGTGAACTTAAAGGGGAGATGAAAGAATTTAAGTTGCACGTTATCGGACGTGTCGAAAAACTAGAAAAAAAGGAAGGGGAACGAAAAAGAGAGCGTTATTCTGTTTTGGCTCTTTTGATTTCGGGGGCGGCAGTTGCCCTAACAATAATAATTAATTTTTTTAAGGGGAAATTATGAACATCATAGAAAAACTTTTAACGATAAACCAATACAGCCGTTCAGGGCGAAAGATAGCGGTTTACAAGGGAATTATTTTTCATTATGTGGGTATCGCTAACCAGAAGGCTTTGAAAACTTGGGATTATTTTGAAAAAAATTGCCCTGCCGACAAGCACTATTCAAGCGCCCATTACATTATTGATTTGAACGGCGATATTTACCATGCCGTGCCTGATGATGAAGTTGCTTACCATTGCGGTACTGACAAGCCTGATCCGGTTTCGGGAAGGATTTATACGGATTGGGCAAGGTCAAAGTTTGGGTATTACGCTATTGACCCTGTAAAGACAAGCCCTAATTACTGCACTATCGGGATTGAATTGTGCATTGACGCACAGGAAAAATTTACCGATGAAACTTTGGCGGCGGCTGTTGAGTTGGCGGCTAAATTATTAACGGAAAACAAATTAACTGTTGACGATATTGGTCATCATAAAAAAGTGGTCGGTTGGAAAGATTGTCCGCTTCCGTGGGTTCGTTATCCGTTTTTGTTTGAGGAGTTTAAGAAATGCGTAAGGGAGAAAATGGGGCTTTTGATATGAGAGAACTAAAAGCGTGTTCGGATTGCTTGCATTGCAAGGTGTCGGCAATGTCTACAAAAAATTGCAGGTTTTGCTATTGTGCCGTGAAAAAACACAAGGAAAACAGATTAGAAGCGTATTGGAACATTAAAGCGGTATGCAAGAAGTTTGAGGACGCAACAGCATGAAAGACAATGACATTGATTTTTCAGACAAGGCAAGTTGGGAGCATACTTGGGGGGAACTGTTTATTGTTTTGGGAAAACGCATTTTGTCTTTTCCTTCAAAAATAATCGGGTTTAAACCTATGTGCTTGTTTGGGGCTACTTGGCTTTTAATAAACGGATTTATCCGTGATTGGATTTGGTTTTCCGTTGTCGTAATTGTTTTGTTTGGCATTGTGGGTCTGAAAGTTATATCGAGGTGGAAAAATGAGGAATAACAATATTGTAATAAGCGTTACGGATTTTTGGTTGGGTTTTATTTGCGGTGCGTTACTTGCAATTATAGGATTTAGCGTTGTTCTTGGAATAACGTATTTCAAAAATAAAAATAAGGAGTTTAAGAATTATGCGGAAAAACAAATTGAAATCGAAAATTTGCGTGAAAATTATCGCAATACTGATCCTGATGAGTTTTTGCAAATTCCCGATGTACGCAGAGCCGCCGACGGAGCAACTGCCGAATTCGAGCGAAAAAGAGATGAAGCTTTACAGCGATTTAGAAGTAAACGAACTGATTGACGAAATAACGGAAGCGGCACTGGAAGCGATTGAACAGGCGGCAGGCGAAGCGGCGAAGGCGGCGGTTTTGTCTGTTTTAGAGAGAGAGGCAGAGGCTTTAAGGGAAGCGGAACAATGGCGTATTCAGGCTGATATTAACGCATTGGCTGTTAAGGAAGCGAAAAAACAGGGTGTTAAGAATACGATTATCGGAGTTTTACTTGGGATTGTCGGCGGCTTTGCCGTTGGGTTTGTAATTCATAGATAACATGGCGTTGCCATATCACATAACATTTTTGAGAGGGGAAAGAATATGAGGGATAAAATTAAAATTAAGGGAATGGTTACTATTCAGGTTTTTGACAAAAACGGAAAATTAAAGCGGCGAAGTCCGGGACTGTTACGGCGGATTTTTGGATTGCAAGGTAAGTTTATGATACAGGAATTTCATAACATAGTAACTCGTGAAGGGGACGCTATGATTGCAGACGCTCTTTTATCTACGCCGACTAAAACAAAGGTTTCAAGTTCTAACGGATTTATTCAGGTTGGCACTGGTTGGACTGGTAACGGAACAAAAACAAACACAAGGTGTAATGCGGCGACTGGTAGCATGAAGGCTTTAGATAATAATTACCCTGCTTTGATTGCTTCGTGGGGAAACACAGGGGACACGACTTTAACCTATAGGGCGACTTTTGCTGCAGGGTCTTTGAACGCAAGCGGTATAAATGAGGCTTGTCTGCTTAATGGCAATGGGTCTTCGGCTAACTGTTTGGCTTATGCTCAAATTAATCCTTCCGTTAATGTTACATCGAGCGATACATTACAGGTGTTATGGGAAATTACAATACTAGGGCAATAAAAGACAGGATTGTATTTAACCAATCAATAACCGATTTTCCATGTCCTGTAACGCTTGGAAAAAATACACCTGACTTTGGGCTTCATCGCTTTAAGCAAGGTTTGCGGTTTATTCCTGTTGCTGATGAAGGGTATACAACAAGAGGCGATAGACAGCGGTTAATTTATAAGGGGCGAAGGAAGTCTCATAGGTTTACGATACTCGGCGATACGGCTTTTGAATACGATTGTATTCTTGAACGTGAACCAGAAACAAATATAATTACTCTAAATATAGAGGGTGCGGAAAATTATGATTTTTTGCGGCAGCCTGAATTTGTGAAAAATCCTTTTCTTAAAGGTAGTTACGCTGTTTACAAAAGGAATACTTTAGTAGGCGAAGGGACAGGGAAACTTTGCCATATTCACAGACCTGAAATAATAGACGCAAGGGGTAGACGATGTTGGGGAACATTGGCGGTTATCGGGAATGAGTTGCACATAATTATTCCCGAAAAATGGCTTGCTGACGCTAAATACCCTGTTGTGGTTGATCCTACTGTCGGGACTACTACTGTGGGAAGCCTTACACAGTTTTGGTATGAAGATAATGAGGATTGGTATGATTTGTTTTTGGAATTGGCTATAGGGGTAAACAGATTTCAATTACCTGAAACTTTTAACGGAGTTGGTACTGGTTATGTGTATTGTTATCATCGTAGTAATGACGGCGGTTGCAAGCCTGTATTATATTCCGACAGCGGAAATAGTCCTGTTAGCAGACGTTCGGCAAACGAACAAATGATAGACATAGATGTTGTTACAGGAAAGCCAGCAGGTTGGAGAGGTGCGAATTTCAGTACAAATACCAGTTTAGCCGCAGGGAGTTATATTTGGTATGGGGTTTACGCCGATTGGCTGTTGCTTCGTTATGATGTTGGTACTAAATATTATTGGGGGGTTGAAGATGAGTTAGTCGGTAATGTTCCTAATACTTTCCCTATGGGAGATGTAAACGAATATTACAATTTTAGAATATCAATGTATTTTACATACACGTCCGCACAAAATTATGTCAGAACAATTACGCAGGGCGTTTCATTGTCGGATACTAGAAGATTGACAGGCAATTATTATCGTAAAAGTACGCAGACGGCAGGTATAAATTCATTATTAAAAAGATTTGAAACTTCTTACCGCAAATGTATTATGACTGTTTATAATTCAATGAACATTTACCGCTTGCCTGTTTTTATTCGTAGTATTGAGGAAAATATTAAAATTATAATGAATATAAATAATTCCCGATTTTTTCCAAGAAAATGTACGGAGAATGTAAATATTAATTCAGAAGAAAAAAGGAATTACAATGCAATTCGTAAAGTCCAGGACGCATTAAGCGTAACGGATACAAATTCATTTTACATACTTTTTTTAAGGCGTGTGCCTGATAGCGTTGGTGTTACCCATACTATTGAGCATTGGGGGGATTTTATAAGAAGTTTGAAAATTAACGCCGAAAACATTGCGGAAAATACGCATAAGGCTGATTACTACAGAGTAAATAAAGATATGGTAAAGGCTAGTATGTCGGTTTTTAGGGGGCTTTTATTGTTTGTGCGGATTGTTTCAAGGATTGTTGTGCGTGATTACATTTTAAGGCGTTTCTTGAAAGCGAAGGAAGATTTTATTTTGAAGTCTCCTGTTTGCAGGGAATTAAAACTGGATAGCCGTATTTATTAGGGGGGATTATGGGAAAAATATTTGCCGCTCAATCCGCTTTGCGGATAACGCTTAAAACTTTTATTGATTTGGAAGGGATTACTTCGGCGGTGATTAAATTCCGCAAGCCTGACGGAACTACAGGCGAATTGCAAGCGGCTGTTGGCGATACGGCAAGGGGGATTATTTTCCATGAAGTTATAGAGGGGGAAATAGACGTATCGGGTTGGTGGGCGTTTTGGGCGTTCATCACTTTTGAGGACGGAAGAACTGCCGCAGGGGAAACGGCAAGGGTCTATGTATGGGAAGAAGGAAGATAAGAAGAAGAACGCCTAAAGACAGATACACATTAGATAGCGGCGGTCAATTTAATAGGCTTGAAGAATTTTTAACGCATGAGACGGAATGGGCTAACGATTTAATATTGTGGTACAAGGTTAAAAACAAGGATATTCCTGATGACGAATATAGAGCGTGTGCCTTTTTTATAAATAAGGAATATCTGAATAAAAAAGGTTCTTTAACTTTATTACACGAGGTTTATTTGCGGTGTAGTGATGAACTGCCGAAAGTTACTAGGGAAAACGCTTTTGATATATTGCGGTATCAATTTAAGTTATACGCTAAAACTTTAGAAAAG
>Ga0268262_10003477_pt1 | contig 17011 bp, 14 predicted proteins | sample TergutNc150P3_FD_190354 | JGI IMG/M metagenome (GOLD analysis project Ga0268262, IMG submission 190354) | Nasutitermes corniger P3 segment gut microbial community from laboratory colony in Florida, USA - Nc150 P3 (SPAdes) (version 2) | ecosystem: Host-associated > Arthropoda: Insects >... | reverse complement strand
CCCCCGCCAATACCAGCCGGTGGGGACAGCCGGTACGTTCCTTAAAAATACCGAATGCTTTGATAAGCCGTATATGGTTTTTCACCGGATGATCGATGCGGGAAACACAGAGTATATAGGGACGGCGGAAACTGAAGGGCTGGATTAACAACTCGCTTTCTTCGCCGTGCGGACGGGGGTAAAAGGCGGAATGGTCAATGCCATTGGGCACTACTTCGACCAGCGATTCTTTGACTCCGACCAGTTCTATCAGTTCCCGCTTGACCCATTCGCTGACCGCGATGATCCGATCCAGCCGCCTGAGCGAGTTGGGCAGCACAACGCGCAGGACAGCCCCCAGGTGTTCTCTGGTCCGTCTGGTTCCCCAGTAAGCGGCCATATCATGTACAACGCCGACGGTAGGGCAGGGTGATTTATAGGGGGGCTGCTTATGCGCGGCGGGAAAAAGGCAGGCATTGTATGAACGGCTTTGTGCAAAGTCAGGGTATTTGAATAGATGCCATAGGGCGTTGGCAGACCTGCCGTTCATGGAACAGCGGGAAATAAACTCAAGGTTAGGCGCATATTCGCTGAACGTAAAACGGTCATATTCCCATCCGAATAATTCAAAGAGGGCGCCTGAAGGAGGGATACGCTTGAGCAGTTGCGACACATAGGCTCCTACTCCTGATTTGCCGCTGTCGCAGGCAAATGTATCTATCCCTATCTTCATTAACAGGCATTATACCACACTGGTCAACATTGTTCCAATACCCTCGTCGGTAAACATTTCAATCAAAAGCGCATGGGGCAGCCGCCCGTCAATGATAGAGGCCTTCCTTACGCCGCCGTCAAGGGCAAGAGCGCAGCAATCCACCTTGGGAATCATACCTTTGCTGATCACCCCACTCTTTTTCATACTGTCAAGTTCCGAACGGGCGGCGGTTTTGATGAGGGAATTGGGGTTATCCACATTGCGGAGTATGCCCTGTACATCGGTCATCAGCACCAGTTTTTCCGCTCCCAGGGCGGCGGCAATTTTGGCGGCGGCGGTGTCGGCGTTAATGTTGAGCGGCTTGCCGTTGTCAATACCCAGTCCGTAAGCAACCGAGGATACTACCGGGATAAATCCCGCATTCAGCGCAGAATTCAATATTGAAGTGTCAACATCCTCAATATCGCCGACGAGGCCATAATCATCATCGCTTTTCCTGCCGGCTTTGAGCATTGCCCCGTCTATACCGCACAGTCCTATCGCTTTGCCTCCCGCCTGCTGGATAAGGCCGGTTATGTCCTTGTTTACCTTGCCGCAGAGTACCATTTGAACAATCTCCATGGTTTCTCCGTCGGTGTAGCGCAGGCCGTTTATGAAGCGGCTTTCTTTGCCGATTTTTTTCAACATCTCATCAATTTCCGGGCCGCCGCCGTGTACCAGTACAGTACGGATACCGACACAGGTCATAAGGATTACATCCTGTATTACCGCCGCCTTGAGCACCCCGTTAATCATGGCGTTGCCGCCGTATTTGACCACAATGGTTTTTCCCTGATAGCGTTGAATATACGGCAGGGCGTGAACCAACAGTTCCACCTGGTTATGATAATTGATAGTTTTACTCATAGTATTGTCTTAAGACCGGTAGTCTCCGTTTATTTTAACGTAATCGTAGGTCAGATCGCAGCCCCATACCGTTGCGCTGCCGTTTCCCGCGCCTACATCCACCAGAATCTCAATCTCCTCCCCTGAAAGAATTTTTTTTGCCTGTTCCTCGGAAAAAGGAATAGACCCGCCGTTGGCACATACGGCAATTTCTCCGGCGGTATCGCCTACGGCGTTTTTGAATCGCACGTTGACGCGCCCGGGATCAAATTCCACGCCGGCATAACCCAGGGCACAGAGTATACGACCCCAGTTGGCGTCCGCGCCGAAGCAGGCGGCTTTGACCAGGCTGGAAGCGGCGACGGATTTTGCCAATATTTCGGCGCCGGTTTCATCATCTGCGCCGTTAACCGTAACGGAGATTAGTTTCGTCGCCCCCTCGCCGTCCCGCGCCATGGCGCGGGCCAGTTTAACGCAGGAATCCTCAAGCGCGCGGGCAAATGTTTCGTATGCGGGGCTTCCCTCAGTAATGCGGGGCGCGCCGGACGCGCCGTTGGCCATAATGATCACCGTGTCGTTAGTTGAAGTGTCGCCGTCTACGGTAACGCGGTTAAAGGATCGCCGTACCGCGGAACGCAGGCTCGCGTCAAGCAGTTCCCGGTCAATTGCCGCGTCGGTCGTTATAAAACAGAGCATAGTCGCCATGTTGGGGTGTATCATCCCCGAGCCTTTTACCATGCCGCCGAGGCGCACCGGAACGCCGCCTATCTCAATTTCCACCGAAAATCCCTTCATGCGGGTATCGGTGGTCATGATTGCTTCAAGGGCGGCGGCATGGCCCGACGCGTCGCTCTGCAGGCTGTTTGCCAAAGCGCCGATGCTGTTCTCGACAGCGGCGATGGGCAGCGGTACGCCGATGACCCCGGTCGAGGCAACCGCCACATGAGCGGGAGAAAGAGCAAATTCATCGGCGGCAAGCTCCGCCATGCGCCGCGCCGCGGCAAGCCCCGCCTCTCCCGTGCAGGCGTTGGCGTTTCCTGAATTGGCAATAATTGCGTGGAGTTTTCCCCCGGCGATATGTTCCTGGCTGACCAGCACACAGGCCGCTTTTACTCGGTTAGCGGTAAACATCGCCGCCGCGGTACAGTTTTGTTCCGAATAGATAAGGGCCAAATCCCGTTTTTGTGAACCGGCTTTAATGCCGCACCAGATGCCGCCCGCCTTAAATCCCTTCGGCGCGCATACCCCGCCGGAAACCTCTTTCAATGTATAACTCCTGTGCTGTACAGGTTAGCATAAATTGGGGAACTGAGAAAAGCGCTCTCACCAAATAATGCGCCCGAACCGGTGAGGGCGTTGACGGACTTATGCAGCCGGTTCCGGCGCATAAGAAAATCTACCGCAGCTTGCGGCAGGCCCATTGTTTCGCTACACTATCCCCATGGACAGAATAGGTAAAAGTATAGATTCCCTCATGGAGACCTACGGTTCTTATGGCATGGTAAACCATTCAGGAGAGGCGAATCTTCCCGGCAGAGAGAACATCGCCCGTATTGTGCGGGGTCTGGATGAGCTTATTTTCCCCGGTTTTCGGGAAAATCAGGGCCTGGATCACAGTAATTTGCGGCTCATTACCGCGGAAAAAGTAAACCATCTTGCCCGTGAACTTATTCACGAAGTGGAAAAAAGTCTTGCCTTTTCCGTCCGTTCAGGCAGCCTCGGCTGCGGCCATGACGGCTGCCATGCGGCGGCGGAACTTATTGTAGAAAGTTTTTTTGATGAACTGCCGGCGATCCGCCGCGCTCTGTCCCTGGATATGCAGGCCAGTTTTCGGGGAGACCCCGCCGCTCGAAGCTTTGAAGAAATCATACTTTCATATCCCGGTTTTCAGGCTGTTACCATTCACCGTCTGGCCCATTATTTCTGGGAGGCCCAGGTTCCCCTTATTCCCCGCATGATGAGCGAACTAATTCATGGCAGCACCGGCATCGACATACATCCCGGCGCCCATATCGGTGAATCGTTTTTCATCGATCACGGGACCGGCATTGTTATCGGCGAAACGGCAGTTATCGGCAAAAACGTTAAACTCTATCAGGGCGTTACCCTGGGGGCGCTTTCCGTAAAAAAAGAAGAAAGCAGCCATAAGCGCCACCCCACTATCGAAGACGATGTTACCATTTATTCCCACGCGACCATTTTGGGAGGGGAAACAATTATCGGGCGTGGCAGCGTCATCGGCGGCAATGTGTGGATAACCGAGTCCGTTCCGCCCAATACCACGGTTTATACCAGAGCCGGAGAACAGGTATTGCGGCAAAGAACCGTAAGTCAGGCGTAATAAATGGGCAGAAAAGCGGCGTTTGTCGCGGTAGTGGGCCGCCCGTCAGCGGGGAAATCAACATTGGTAAACCAAATCTGCGGTGAAAAAGTGTCCATTGTCAGCGCGGTTCCGCAGACAACGCGCAACGCCATTCGGGGCATTGTAAACCGGGAACAGGGCCAGTTGGTTTTTATTGATACGCCGGGCCGCCATAAATCAGAAAAAAAATTTAACAAAAAACTCACCGATATATCCGGCAGGGCGGTGGATGATTCGGATATTATGCTGTATGTACTGGACTCCTCGCGTCCGCCCGGTCCGGAAGAGGCGGAAGTCGCCGCCCTCCTTGCCCCCTGTGCGGACAAGACTATAGCCGCTATTAATAAAATTGACATAAACAGTGATAATTGCGGCGGCATATATGAATTTCTGGGGCAGGCTTTGCCCGGCCTGGGCAGGGATCACTGTTTTCAGATTTCAGCCAAAAACAATATTGGTATTGAAGCGCTGCTGGCTGCGTTATACGATATTTCTCCCGAAGGCGATGCGTTTTACGGCGAAGAATATTATACCGATCAGGAAGTTGAGTTCCGCATTGCGGAAATTATCCGCGAGCAGGCCGTTAATCGCCTGCGGCAGGAGCTGCCCCATGCCCTGTACGTTGAAATTGCCGACGCCCAATTCAGCGGGGAAGATACGCCGCATGAATATGCGCCGCAGCCCTCAAAACTCTGGGTGCGGGCCTTCATAGTTGTTGAACGGGAATCCCAAAGGGGCATGGTAGTGGGCAAGGGCGGAACCATGATCAAGGCGATCCGCCTTGCCGCGCTGAAAGAACTGCATAACATCTTTGACTGGAAAATTGAGCTTGATCTGCGGGTAAAAACCGGCAAAGGCTGGCGGCACAATGACCGTATTTTGAAGCGGCTCACAGAAAGCTGAAGAAAATAAAAACCACGGAGGTCACGTCGAGCCTGCGGTTCGCATACCACGGAGTTTTGATACGAAAACCTTTTATTCCTCCGCCGCGCGCTCGGCTGCCTAAAGGCATCCGGCATTTACTGTACACAGTAGCTTTTATTGTGCGCGGTAACGAGTCGCATTTAGTCGGTCAACGCCCTTTGTTGGGGCGCAGTTATTCGGTTTCCGCCGCGCGCACGCACGGCTAAAGCCGTGCTACCATTATTGTTCGCGGTGGCTTTTGTTGTGCGCGGTAACCGGTCGCATTAGTTAAAAAACGCCCCTTGTTGGGGCGCAGTTATTTTGTTACCGTGAAACTCCGTACTCCGTGGTAAAATTCTTGAACTAAATTAATCAGCGCTTCCCGGAGAATTTCTTTGTTTACGCGTCTTCTATCTTGAAAAGCCATTTAAAGAAGTGGATGATCGCGTTAAGGATACAGCGGAAAATCCCCGGATTCTGAAAACGGTAGAGTTTCTTCGTTGCTTCCGCCACTTCTTCCATGTTAAAATCACGCCGCTGCATATTTTCTTCAATTTCCAGTTCAAGCCGGGCAAGTTCGCTTGAGCTTTCCGAAACTACCGCATTAATGGTTCGCCAGCCCAGGTATTTTGCCGCTTCAAGCCGCCGTCCTCCGGCGATAAGCACGTTTTTTGTACTGATTACAATGGGGCTGATTTGGCCGTAACGCTTGAGGCTTTCCGCCAAAGCATCAAGGTCTCCCATATCCCTGCGTATCCGTTTCTTGACAATAATGTCTTTTATGGGTATCTGCATTTTTTTTCCTAATCCAACAGAGGGTTGTATGAGGGAATCTCCAACCCGTAACCGGAATCTTCCTCCTGAGCGTTATGTGTCATCGCATTGGCGCCTGATGTGCCGTTTTGCCTGTTTCTTCCCGTATTTTCAATATACGCCGCGTTCGGGTTTTCACGAATATTTCCTGAATAATCCTGCGGACTTCCGGACTCGGGTGAGCTATCTGCGGGTAGAGTACCCGTATCAATATCCCCATCAAGGAGGGGATTATTAAAATACCAGGAAAGCGAATTTTGAACCGGTGGTCTTGAGTTGGTATTGCGGTTAGGCTGGCTGTTTCTGCGGTTGTTGGCGTTGTTGTTCCGGTTGTTTTGACTGCGGGCGGACGAAAGATCGGGGAAAAGGTCCGACGACAAACTGGGCATTTTCAGGGAGCCGATCAGAATATTATCATCCATTCCCAGCGTGTCTTTGCGCATGGTATTGAGCGCGGTGGTGGCAAGCCCTGTGGCGCCGCCGTGTATATTGCAGGATTGTGAGGGCTGTGTGCCCATCAGGAACGGCAGAGTAACTTCGCCTTCGTTACAGAAGGGGGTTTTAAGCAGCCCTGACTTGGCGCAAACGGTTACGTCAATGATTCCGGCGGCAGGCCGGACAAAGTCCCGGCGGGCAAGTCCTTGATGAATCTCCCGCATATAGTCGCCCCAGACCGGGCCCGCCAAAGTGGAACCGGTAAGCTCTACGCCCAGAGAGTTACCCGGCTTGTCAAAGCCAAACCATACCGCCGTGGTATAGTAGGGGCTGTAGCCTACCGCCCATGCGTCCGACCAGTTCTGGGGGGTTCCCGTTTTGCCGGCCACCGGCATCCTGAATGTTTTTCCGTTTTCGTCCTTAAAGGTAAATTTGGCTCCCCAACCCGCGCCGTTGGCAAGGCTCCCTTCTTCCACGGTCTTTTCAAGGATTTTGCTCATTATATAGGCGTTTTGCGGACTGATTACCTGGGCGTTTCCTACGCGCCGCTGCTGCAGGCGCAGGTCCCGCTCGGTATCCAGCACTATCCGTCCGTTCCGGTCCTCCACCGAACGTATGGCGATAGGCGTTACTTCCCGGCCCTGATTGCCGAATATGGCAAAAGCCCGTGCCATGCGCAGCGGCGAAGATGAGATAATACCCAGCCCCAGGGGATACACGCGGGGAAAGGTACGGCGAATTTGTTCCGGATCGCTTATTCCCAGCAATGCCGCGGCCCGTTCAATCGCCGCGTCAAAGCCTATCGTGTCCAGCACTTTCAGGGAGGGGACGTTCATGGAATGTGACAGCGCGTCATAAAGCAATACTGAGCCTTTCCATTCGCCTCTGAAGTTAAGGGGAATATACGGAGTACCGTCTTCGTTGTGGAAGACAAGGGGCACGTCATAGATAAGCGATGAAGCGGTAAGTTTCCTGCTGTCAATCGCCGCGGAATAGTACAGGGGCTTGAATGCCGATCCCGGCTGTATGTTACCCTGGGTTGCCCGTATCAACTGGTTGGACTCGTCGTAACGGGAGCCGCCGACTATGGCGGTGATATAACCGGTCTGGTTTTCAATGGAGATCAGCGCCCCTTCAACCACATTCTGCTCGGTGTTAACCTTCAGGTTGCCAAAACCAGTATTAGTAGCCACTTTGAGGTCCTGAATACCAAAAGCCAGAGCCGCCATGTCTACAATGGGGTTTATTGTTTTCGTATAACGGGAAAGGGATTTTTGTTCGTTCTGCGCCGATGATGTTGAATGAATATCATTCAGGTCGAAACACAGGGTTAAAAGGTCTACAATAGGCACATAGATCCGTTCGGCCTGTACATTACTTCTTCCCCTGCTTCGGGAAAATTCCCTGTTTGCTTTTGCAAGCCCTTCGGCCATAAATTTTTCCGCGGCTTCCTGATGGCGCAGATTCAGCGTTGTATGAACCACATAGCCGTCGCGGTAATAGTCCATGGAACCGTACATCATGTTGTCCAGTTCACGGCGTACGTATTCACTGAACCAGGGAGCCTTGTCCTCGCGGTGGTAATACGCCGCGGTGGAAGCGCGGGTATAATCGTAATTGTCCCAGTATTCAGCAAAGGACGCATCCGCCTCTTCCCGGGTGGTATAGCCGAATTCAATCATACGGTCCAGCACATAACGCTGGCGGTTCATAGCGGTATTGGGATTATCCAGCGGATTGTAGCGCGACGGGCTGGAAAGCTGAATCACCAGCAGCGCGGCCTCGGCAAGAGTTATTTCGCGGGCGCTATGGCCAAAAAAATATTTACTTGCCGCTTCCACACCGTAGGTTCCCGGCCCCATGTACATATAGTTAAGGTAAATTTCGAGTATTTCGTTTTTCGTATAACGCCGCTCAAGCTGCAGCGCCCACCACAATTCCTTTATCTTTCTGCGGTAGGAACGCTCGCTGCGGTCCGTGTACAGGGTTCCCGCTACCTGCTGGGTAATGGTAGAACCGCCGCCGAGAGGTTTTCCGATAAGCTGCCCAAAAGCGGCGCGGATTATACCCCTGACGCTAAAGCCCCGGTGGGAATAAAACTGCGGATCTTCCCGTGCCAGCACCGCGTGAATAAGGTGCCGGGGCAGCACACTCAGTGAAACCATTTCCCGTTTTTCATCCGCCGAAAATTCGGTTATCAGAGTCCCGTTAATATCCAGTATTTTGGTTGGCAATGCGGGGGCAAATTCAACAAAATTTTCCTGATTTTTGATATTCGCCGTTTCCGCCAGGGAAATCCCCAATCCAAGACCCATAATCACGGCGCAAATAATGGTAAAAGAAACGAGAATCCTGGCAATAGAGCCGGATTTCAAGGAATTTCCCCCATGTTTCCCCATAGTTACAGCCTAGGGGAGAGAGCCTAAAAAGTCAAGATGGTACCTCAATAGTGCTATGACAGGCGATACCCGTTCTCTTGTTTTTTTCCGGTTTTTTGCATACCATGAGCCCATGCCTTTTACCTTTTTTAACACCATGGGCCGAAAAATGGAAGTTTTCCAGCCGCTGCAGACCGGCAAGGTTGGTTTTTACGGCTGCGGGCCGACGGTGTACAACTATGCCCATATCGGGAATCTGCGGGCTTATGTTACGCATGACATACTTGTCCGCGCCCTCAGGCGGGCGGGTTACGAGGTAAACCATGTGATGAATATAACCGATGTGGGGCATTTATCCGATGATGCCGACAGCGGTGATGACAAAATGGTCAGGAGCGCCGCCGAACGCGGCAAGAGCGTGCTGGAAATTGCCGCAATGTATACCGCCGTTTTTTTTAACGATACAGACCGCCTGAACATTGTGCGGCCTTCGGTAGTATGCAAAGCGACTGAGCATATCGCCGACATGCTCGCGCTGATTCAACGCATTGCAGATAACGGTTACACCTATTCCGCGGGAGAAAATCTTTATTTCGACATTACCAAATTTCCCGCTTACGGCGAGCTTGCCCTGCTGCGGCTGGATGATCTTAAAGCCGGGGCGCGGACTGCCGTGGACGAATATAAACGCAACCCCCATGATTTTGTACTGTGGTTTACCAAAAGCAAATTTGAGAATCAGGCGCTGGTATGGGACAGCCCCTGGGGGCGGGGGTATCCGGGCTGGCATATTGAATGTTCGGCGATGAGTATTAAATATCTGGGGGAACAATTTGATATTCACGCGGGAGGCATCGACCATATACCAATCCACCATACCAACGAGATAGCGCAGAGCGAGGCGGCGACCGGTAAAAAGCCCTGGGTGCGCTGCTGGCTGCATAATGAGTTTTTGGTACTGGATAAGGGCAAGATGTCCAAGTCGGCGGGTGGTTTTTTGACCTTGCAGACGCTGGTTGACAAAGGCTATGATCCGCTGGATTACCGATATTTTCTGCTGGGCGGGCATTACCGCAGCCAGATGCAATTCTCATGGGACAGTCTTGAAGGCGCAAAAAATGCCCGCGCGTCGTTGACGGATAAGATTCGCGTCATTGCGGAAAAAGCGGGCAGGGGAGGGGAAGGCGGCGGCACTGGCGCGCAGGGCGCGGCGGCGAAATATGTGCCGCACTATGTGCAAACATTCAATACCGCCATTGAAGATGATCTTAACACCCCGCGGGCTTTGGCGGAGTTATGGGGCCTGGCGCGGGACAATTCGATAGAGCCGCAGGCGGCGCTGGCGGCGGTATATGACATGGACGAAATATTGGGGCTTGGTCTGCGTCTCGTTGTTAATCAGGAAAAACCGCCTGAAAACGACGCGTTCATACGAGAAATTGAAGGTATTATCGCCGAGCGGGCTGCGGCAAAAAAAGCAAAGGACTTTGCCCGGGCGGACCGTTTGCGGCAGAATCTTAAAGAACGGGGTATACTGCTGGAAGACGGGCCGGACGGCACCAGTTGGCGCAGAATTGCGGCTTCTGCTTCGGTTCCCGCGGCGGGAACTGAAACGGGAACTACGTAAGAGTGTAACAAATTGGGGGAAAACTTGTTTTTTTATATAGAGAGACGGGGAGACGGCAAAAATGAGCGAGGCTGAGTTCCGTCAATTGTACGATTCGGCCTTCCCTATTTTGTACCGGGTGGCCTACCGTATTGCCAATTCAAGTGAGGCCGCCGAGGATCTCTGTCAGGATGCTTTTTTTCGCCTTCATGAAAAAAATATGGTTTTTCCCAGCCCGGAAGAGGCTACCTATTGGCTTATCCGGGTAGTTAAAAATGCAGCCCTTAATTATGCCAAGCGGAAACAACGTGAGCGAAGGGCGTATCAGCGGGCATTCAGGGAGGATGTCCGGCAGACGGAAACCGGGGAGGGGCAGCTTGTTAAGAAAGAAACCAAAGAAGAGGTTTTGCAGGCACTGAACCAATTGCCGGAGAATCTGCGCATTGTGCTGGTATTGAAAGAATACGCTGAGTTGAATTATAAAGAAATTGGGCGGGCGCTTGGTATAAGCGAAGGGAATGTTAAGGTGCGGGTTTTCCGGGCCAGGGAACGGCTTGCCGATCTGCTGCGCGGAATCCTGCCCGGTGAAGGAGAGGAGGGTCAGCAAGGTGGCGCAATTATGTCCTGATCGTCAACTGCTTTCGGTTTATTTCGACGAGGAAATGCCTTCCCCGTGGAAAGAAAAAATGGAGTCTCATATTGCCGGTTGTCCTCAGTGCGCCCGGCAGTTGGAAGTATACCGGCGCATTTCCCGTGCGGCTGCCGAGGATGTGTCTACCGGTGGGGCGGAAGCAGTCAAAGAACAGGTTTGGTACAAACTGGAACAGCGTACCGGCATGACCGTCGGTTCGCCGGCGTATTCCGGAACGGCGTGGCCGCCGGTTGTACGGGGCAGGGCGATATGGCGGCGGTATGTTTCCGTTCCGTTTCCCGCGGCAGCGGCGGCTGTTGTCCTGTTTATTACCCTGACCCTGGTAATTGCCTTGAAGGTATCAAGACCGGCAGAAAATTCCGGCATGACCCTCGCTTCCGAGGCTGAGTTTGACACACCTGACATTATTCCCGTTTCGGACATGGAAGATGTGCTGCAGTATTTGGGCAGCCGTGACAACGGCGAAATAATAATCGTCCGTCTGCCGGAAAGCCGCAATTTCGTCAATTATGGCGAGCCTGCTATAATCAAGGCCGCTGATTATTCCCGTCAGACAATGGGTCGGCAAATGCCGGTCTGGAGAAAACCGTAAATGCGCCGTTGCTGCCTGTTTGGTTGTATCTTGTTGACTCTGGTTAATGCGACGTTTCTATCGGCGCAAGAGATAAATTCACCGTCAGGGCGGAAGGAAGAAGCGGCGGCGCTGTCCGGCGATTCTCTCTTCCAGGGTATTTTCCCCCAATTAATGAGAAGCGCGCTGGTGATGGACATAAACGCCCGTATTGTGGAACAAAATCAAACCGTTATATGGAATGAGTCGCACCAAAAAACCATCATGCCCGGTCGTCCGGTGGGGATAAAACTGGTGGGGGCAAACCTTGTGGTGGTAGCCCAGTTTACCCCCTATATCCGCCGGGGCCTGCAGAAATTTCTGGTTGCGCAAGGGCAAATATGGATGGAGATTCCCAACCAGGGGATACGTTACTATACTTCAATGCAAACAATACCGCTGGAATTCGGCGAACCGGTTTACTTTTTTCCCCTGGGTCCCCGTAAGGATGAGGATGCGGCCTGCATCGAAGTAATGCTTACCTTACGCCCTTATGAAGATAATTAAACGATTGAGGATTTTCCACAACTTCAGTTTTTGGAAAATCTACTTTGTTTTGGAAAAGGCACGATTCGCGCCGGTGATCTTTCTTGCGCTGCTCAGCTGCCGCCCTCAAACACCGCATATCCAATCTATTTACCCCCAATTTGGATCAATGGGGGAAACAGTAACCATAAAAGGATCTTTTTTTGGCAAAGAACGGGATGAGTCCTACATTACCATAGCGGGGGCGCAGCCGACCAGTATGTCTTACCTGGAGTGGCAGGACGATGAGATTATGTTTCGGACTCCCGAGTTCGGAGAAGCCGGGTTGGTTTGTGTTTACGTTAAGGGCAAAAAAAGCAACGGGGTGCTTTTTGCCAACAGGGCGACGCTGCCCCGTTTGGTACACAGCGATGATACAGCGGCAGGACCGCGCATTATTTCCGTAACGCCCCAGTCAGGGGCAGTAGGCACCCTGGTAAGCATACACGGGACCGGCTTTGGCAGTTCGCGTTTAAACAGCGGCGTTTTTTTTACCTGGAAAGCGCTGTCGTCCGCCGCTGCCCCGGTTAGCGCGCGGGTGGAAGAATTTGCCGAAGTTTCTGAAATTGAGTTTGGCTATGAACTGTGGACCGATAGGGAAATACGGGTTCGCATCCCCGATGGCGCATCCGGCGGGAATTTGGAAATACGAACCGCACGGGGGATTTCCTCTCCCCGGGCCTTTGATCTTGTCGGCAGGCCGGGTACAAAAACGTTTCGCGACAAGCGCAGTTATACGCTCAATTATTCGGTAAATGTAAAAGCCGGTGAAGCACAGGCACCCAATACCCTGTACCTGTGGATTCCCCGCCCCGCGTCATCGGCGGCGCAGAGAAATATAGAATTACTGAACGGCAGCATGGAACCGTTTGTAGACAACTATCGGGGAATCAGCCTGTACAAGCTGGACGATTTGACAACAAACAGCGATGTGCAGATCGGCCTTTCCTGGAAAGTAGATGTTTACCGTGTGGAGTCTACGGTATGGTCTCAATCCATCAAACAGGATCCCAATTCCCCCATCAACATGACTTACACCCAGAGCAGTTCCCAGATTCCTTCCGACGATCCCCGGATAGTAAGCCAGGCTGCGGCGATAACGGGCAGGGAACGCAATTCCTACGTCAAGGCGCAAAGAATCTATGAATGGATGACGAGCGGTAATTTTGTCTGGGAAAACCAGTCATGGGGGGATGTTTTTTCCGCGTTGGAAACCAAACGGATAGATTCCTGCCTTGCCGCGCTGTTGTACTGCGCCCTGCTGCGTTCAGCGGGAATTCCCTGCCAGCCGGTAGCCGGCGTGCTGGTGAGCCGGAACCAGCAGACCATGAATCATTACTGGGCGGAATTCTGGATAGACGGTTTTGGCTGGGTTCCCGTTGATCCGGCTATGGGTGCCGGGGCAATTCCGGACCCGTTCAGTATCCATTCAGACAAGCCGAATTTTTACTTCGGCAATATTGACAGCCAGCGGATAGCGTTTTCACGGGGCTTTTCCAATCTTTCACCTATGGACCCCCGCGGCCGCACGGCGGCGCAGAGCCGTTCCTATTCCCTGCAAAATATTCGGGAAGAGGCCATTGGCGGCATTGAGTCTTATTCAAGCCTGTGGGGGGATATTACAATTACCGGAATATATGCACAATAGGAGGTATGGTAATTGTTATTTCACTGGGCGGTTCCATTGTAGCCCCCGACAGCGCCGACGGACAATTCTTAAAACAATTTGCGCTTCTTATTCGCGGTTTAATTGAGGATGACGATGAACGGCGTTTTATCTTTGTGGTAGGCGGCGGCGGCCCCGCCCGCGCTTGGCAGAATGCCTACCGTGATGTATGCGGCAATTCAGTTCGTGATGAAGAAGCGGACTGGATTGGTATTATGGCAACGCGGCTCAATGCCCAACTGGTCAAGGCAGTCATGGCCGAATGGTGCTGCCAGGATGTGGTTACCGATCCCACCAGCGCACAGCCGCTTAAAGGAAAGGTGCTGGTGGCCGCAGGCTGGAAACCGGGCTTTTCCTCGGATAACGACGCGGTGCTGCTTGCCGAGCGTTTTAATGCAAAAGTCGTTATCAATCTTTCCAACATTGAAAAGGTCTACACCGCCGATCCCAAAAAAGATCCCTCTGCCCGGCCTCTGGACCGTATTTCATGGGCGGATTTTCGCGCAATGATCGGTGATGAATGGGCTCCCGGCAAGAACGTTCCCTTTGATCCTGTTGCCAGCCGTCATGCGGAACAAATCGGTTTGAAGGTGATATGCGCCGCGGGGAGGGACCTTGATAACCTCAAAAAAATTATCCGCGGCGGGGAATTTACAGGTACTACCATTGGCTGAATTGAACCTTGCCTATCTGGAGAGCCTCAGCACCGGCGAGTTGACAGAACTGGCCGCTCAAAACGGTCTGGACATTCCGCCCGACCTTGAGCGTGCTTTCATTATTGAAGAACTGTTTTATCTTGACAATAATGATAAAGTCGGGGAAATGGAAGAAGTTAGTATCCCTGAATTCAGGGAATTTATGGTCCTTCCTCAGCAGTACCATATTTCGTTTATTGACGTTCTTATCCGTGACCCTCTGTGGGCGTTTGTTTTTTGGGAAATAAAAGCCCATGACCGGGATCAATATGAAAATACCGCAAATTTTAAGGGTTATTGCCTGCGGGTAATCCCTCTCAAGGAAGACAACCTGGAGCCGGATGAGGCGGCTTCTTTTATAGTGGCGGTGGATTCAGGTGATTCTTCCCGGTATCTGGGATTTCCGCCGGAGGACGGGCGGTGTTTTAAGGTTGAGTTATGTATGCTGAATCGTGAAGTCCGCACAGTGCTTGCGGAGTCCCGTCCTTTCAGGCTGCCGCGTCTGATGAGGCTGAAACCGGACGAGGATATACAGGCAGTGTACCGTAACCCCCTTGCAAAGTTATCCGGAGCTGATCGTTTTTCGCTGGTTCACAGCGAAGATCGCCTGCTCCGCCCGCGGGATGCGCCAATGACGGCGCCAAAAGGGTAGTTTATGGATGCCCGTTACGCCGTTTCCCTGGTGCTGAATGTCCATCACCCGTATATAAGGGAAATTCCTGCCGCTGTTCAGCGCGATGCTGCATTACCGGAATATGCCGCCGTTGAAAACATAAACCTGGCCCCCGCCTCGGCTGAAGAATGTTGGTTTTTTGAGGCCCTTTCGGAAACATATCTGCCCCTGCTGATGCTCTTTGACCGGCTGGAAGCCGACCATGTCCCATTTCGCCTGGGCCTTGCTCTTTCGCCCATTATGGTACAGATGTTACGCGATGATTTTTTGCAGAAAAAATACGCCGCCTACCTGGATCATCAGATTGATTTTGGCAGACAGGAGATTGAACGCGTCAGCGGAAAACCCGCGTTGCGCCTGCTGGCGCAGCATTACTTTGATCAGGCCGTTGAACGACGCTTTGTTTTGAATACCCGTTATGAAGGCAATGTGTTCAAGGTGCTTGAACAGTATCAGCAGAAAAGAAAAATAGAATTTCTCGCCGTTCCGGCTACTCATGCCTTTCTTCCCTTCTTCTGTTCTTTTCCCGAAGCGGTACAGGCGCAGATAGAAACCGCCCTTTCTTTTTACCGTTATTTACCGGGCGTTACTCCCCAGGGTTTTTGGCTTCCCGAACTGGGCTGGTCAAAAGAAATTGATCCCTTCCTCCGTTCTTATAACTTTGATTACACCATTGCCGATAGTCATGGCTTTGTATTGGGAAACCCGCCACCTTCACGGGGCAGTTTTTTTCCCATTAGAACGCCGCAGAACATCATAGTTTTGTCCCGTGATTTTTACGCCTGTGCCGATATAAACAGAATGTCCCGGGAAGGACCGTACCGTAACAACAGCCGTGATATTGGCTATGAACTTCCCCTTGAGCAGATTGGTCCCTTTATCGCCCAAAACGGGGCGCGGTGCCAGACCGGGTATAAATACTGGCAGGCATCATCCGACGCCCCGGGCGGTGCCCTTGACGATGACACGCTCTACAATCCGGCTGCGGCGCGGGAAACAGCAGGGGAACACGCGCGCGCTTTCCTTGAAAATTGCCGCGGCAGGCTCGAGTCGGCCCGGCGGCTTATGGGTGAAATTCCTCTTTCTCTCTGCGCTTTTAATGCGGACACTTTTGGCCGCCATTGGTATGAAGGGCCTCAATTCTTGGAAAGCCTGTTCCGGCTTGCGGCGGACTGCCGCGAACTTCAGTTTATGACTCCCGCTGAGTATCTCTACCAGCAGCCCATTGCCGCATTTGAAGTATCGCTTCCCGAATATTCCTCCTGGGGTGATAACGGTTATGCCGAAGTCTGGCTGGATTCTTCCAATGACTGGATTTACCGTCATTTGATCCGCTCCATCAACCGGATGATAGAATTGGCGGACCGTTTTTCGGGAAGTTCCAGCCTTAAAGAACGGGCCCTGAATCAGGCTGCCTGTGAGTTACTCCTTGCCATGGCCTCAGACTGGCCCGCTTTCCTGTACCGTCAGGAATGTACCGGCTATGCCAGAAGCCGGCTTGAAGATACTTTACAGAATTTTACGACAATATATGAAGCATTGGGCAGTAATTACATAAGTACCGAATGGCTTACCAATCTTGAACGCCGTCATAACGTGTTTCCCCAAATAAACTACCGTGTATTTAAAAGAAAACAATAAGCCGCATACCTCACTTTCATGTAAAAGCATATTGACAAAACGGAAATTTCCGGTAATGCTGAGAAAAGAGTAAAAAGGAGTAAATAAGCAAGATGAAAAAGTACATTATTCTTTTTTGTATGATTACGGCAGCGGTTTTGGCCTTTGCGGCGCCTGGTGATACTATTGAGATATATGAACTTCACTACAACGCCGTGTATAGCAATGATACCGTGTCTCCCCATGCGGCGCAGTTGGTAATTCTCCAGGAAATGGCCAAAGAGCAGCCGGCCGACGCGACTGAATTTTATGCACGGGCATTGCGGAAATTGGTTTCCGAATACACCGACATCAAGAGAAATAACGAGAAAATAGCCGCTGATGAGAAAGCGATAATTCTTGCGGCCCAGCTTGGAGCGGCAAAATACGCTCCGGCCGCTCAGGACCTGTGGCTGATTGCAAAACAGCCGAATGGATTTAATGAGCCGATGGCC
>Ga0268262_10003475_pt1 | contig 17012 bp, 18 predicted proteins | sample TergutNc150P3_FD_190354 | JGI IMG/M metagenome (GOLD analysis project Ga0268262, IMG submission 190354) | Nasutitermes corniger P3 segment gut microbial community from laboratory colony in Florida, USA - Nc150 P3 (SPAdes) (version 2) | ecosystem: Host-associated > Arthropoda: Insects >... | reverse complement strand
GCTCGCCACTCGTGCGTCTTGGGCATTGGAGAGGCTGGACTCTATAACCGTTTTGGATTCATAGCCTGAATTCAAATCCTCTTTTCCGTTTGAGATTTGCTGGCTCACGACTCGCTCTATGGTCACATTGACCGATGAGCTTATCTGCCTTGAAAGCGCGGAATGGGCTTCCGCGAGCGCCTCGTTCTCGTTTGCGCCCGTGCCGGAACCGCGGAACTCATCGGGCTGGCACTCGGCTACAGGTTCCGTGGGAGGCACTGATTTGGAAGCGCAGCCCGTAAGAATCAGGATTATCAAAGCAAGCAATATTGCAGGCACATTATACCTCTTTACTTTTTGTATTTGGCGTTGTAGGCGGCGGTGCCTTCGTTCAGCTTATTCATCATATCGTCTTTCTTAACGCGAAGCTCCAGTTCCTCTTGACCTGCGGCAGCAGCTTGCACCGCATTTTTTAGCAAATCGGGGTTCATAACGTAAAGGGAGTATATCTTGAAATGGTTATTCTCTTTGTTGAACTGGACTATGGATTTGAAGGAGGTGGCTCCGTTCAGTTCCTTATGGGTTGACTGCCTAACGCCTTCTTCCCATATCTTTTTTGCCTCGTTGCTCACATTCTGGGCATAGGACTCGCTCAAACGTTCCACGAATGTGTTAAGCGTTTTTGCCATATCCGTGCGGGCTTCATCGCCGGAGATGTTCCTGGCTACCATCTCGTCGGTGGATTCGCCCATGCCTATGCCGCAAGGGATAAAGTTGCTCTCCATGTCTTTTTTTATCTCCAGCAGCTCGTCTGCGGGCGTTTTGACTGATTCAAAGCCTCCCGTGGCTGCCTGCTGCGCTTTTGACGGACCGCAGGAAGTGAATGTGAATGCAATGGCTAATGCGAATATAGCCGCCGATAGAAAACGGGTCGTTTTCATAGTGTACCTCTCTGTCGAAGGGAAAATTGTTTTTGCCTATAAATAGGGGGGGGGTACGCAAGGCACAGCGCCAAATGCCACCAGAGGCAATTCTAGTGCCCTATTTTGGCTAAACTCCGCCTGCGTGCTGTTTTTTAACCCTAAGCCCACCAAATGCCCTGTAACGCGATTTATGAACCTAGACCTTGCGGCACAGGCTCTAACCGAATGTTCTTGAGGGGCAAAATGTTGCATGGGGATAATGTAGTAAATTAATTTTCTACATTTACCCTAAGTAGGAGCAATAAGCCTTCACCTTAACAAGGAGGCTTTTATGGCTATTCCAGCGTACATGAAGATAGATGGCATTTCCGGCTCGGTGAATGTCTCTGGCAGAGAGGGCTTTATTGAAGTCCTTGAGTTCAACCACAGGGTTTATGTCCCAACAGACCGCGACGACGGTTCGCTCACGGGCACACGCAAGCACGATTCACTTGTGCTGCACAAGGCTTTTGACAAATCGTCTTCGCTACTATACCAAAAGGTTTGCACAGGGCAAACAGTCCAAGACATCCTCATTCGGTGGTATAAAATCACAGATAGAGGAGAGGAGGTTGCATACTTTGAGCACAAGCTCGAAAATTGCAAAATAGCGAGCGTGCGTTCTTATATGCACAATGTAAAAGATCCCACAAAGGAGCAGTTTGTCCATCAAGAGGAGGTTACTATTCGCTACGAAAAAATAACTTGGAATTTCCTTGACGGCAACTTACAGCATACCGACCAGTGGAATCAGAGGTAAATGGCTAAGGACTCGCAGTTTTCTAAATTCTTTTTGTGCAACCTGTTAGTCCTTCCATTTCCATAATAATCTGTAGCCGCAGCCAAAGCGAAGCTTTGAGCTTGCGGCGAAATTTGCTAGGAACGGCAAAATATCCGAGCAGTTTGGAAATCATTGTTTTGGATAACAGAGAAAAAAACGAGGGCTTGTGCGCTGTGTATAATCAAGGCGCGGCAAAAGCGAGCGGCAGGGTTTTGGTGTTTATGCACGAAGATGTGTGGATGATGGAAAAGGATTGGGACACAGTTCTTTTAAAAAAATTCAGGGATTTGAAAGAGATGCAAATTTTGGGCGTTGCTGGAACCGCTTTGCTGGAAGCAGAGCCTTATGCGCATTGGCCTGCGGCAAATATTCCCTATACTTTTGGAAAAGTGATCCATTTGAACAAAAAAAGCGAAGAATTTTTTCTCGCTGTTTATAACGAAAGAGATGGAGACCAAGAAGCTGTGGTTGTCGATGGTTTGTGGTTTGCCGCAAGAAAAACATTATTTGAAAAATGCAGTTTTGACGAACAGACATTCACCAGATTTCATTTTTACGATTTGGACATTTGCATGCAGGCTCTTGAATTTGGCAAGGTTTATGTAACTGCCGATATTCGTGTTTTGCACAAAAGCGAAGGTTCTTTTGAAGGAGAATGGAAGGAATGGAATCAAATTTTTGTTGAAAAATGGAAAGATAAATTACCAGCAAAAACTGCAGATGAACCCCTGCCTCCAAATAAACTCCTTAAAACTGGGCGCATTGATTTACGCGGCAAGGTTAAAGTGCCTAGTTGGTAATTTAAACCAAAATCCAGCCCGACATACTAGAGAGAAAAAAGAAGGCACAGCTCAAAGCACAAAGAAACTGAAAAAACATCGCTAAAATAACAATTATTTTGTTCATCGCTTGAAATGCTACTAATTTGAAAAAAATAATTGAAATGCAAGCTCCAAAAAGACCAGAAAGCGAAAAAGCAAAGTAAAGGTTTCTGTTGAAATGCTCAAATAGAAAATTATACGGAAACAATAAATTGAACCAAATCAAAAACTGCACCGCAAGGCTATAAGAAATAGGAATTATTAAAACAAGCCAAGACATCAAAACACCTCTATGCTCAAATTAGAAATTTTCTCTTGCAATATATTTTTTACACCTTCTAAAAATTCCCTTGAAAGCGGTTTTACGGAATTTTCCGCAGTTTGGCGAACCACGGAATAAAGCTGAACGCTTAATAGGTTCTTGGGACTAACTTGGTGAATTCTTTGCACAATTCTCGCATAACTTTCAATATCTTTTTCACTTGGAACGCAGCCATTTGCCTCGCAGAGCATAGTTTGTATTCGCAAGGGGAATTTTGAAACTGCAAATTTCAAATTATTTTCTATTAACTCCATATTTATCTTTTTTTTTGGACGGTTTATAAAATCAAGCCATTTATCTGTGCCAGCATCTAATTTTCCCCAAATTTCACCGTCAAAATCCAAAATTTTTTCCATCTGCATTGCATTTGTTATTAGCACCAATTTTGGAATTTCTGAAATACCTTTTAACTGCTGGCAGAGTTCTGCAAAATATGGATAAAGAGTTGGTTCACCGTCTCCGCTTAAAGCTACATCTTTCAATATTCTGTTTTTCTCTTCAACACGATGGAAATGTTTTGATAATTTTGTTTTATTGTATATAGATAGAATTTCTTTCAATTCAGAAATAATTTCATATACAAATGGAATTTTTGCAGATATATCTTTTTTATTAACCTGGCAATAAACGCAGCCATACGAGCACATTCCATTTGGTGTGCAATTTATGCCAATAGACAAGCCTTTTGCTCGCCTTGAAATAACCGGATACACAAAGCGAAAATTCTCAAATTTGCGATTATGATCTGCCCAAGCATTCATCAGTTCAGAAGTTGACATACAGCCTCAACTGCACGGTATTCAAACTCTCAAATCTGGCTTCGCCCTTAGCCGCTTCCATGCCCTCTGCCATGCGGTCGTGAAGCTGTTGTTGATAAGATAGTTCCAAATAGCGAGTGAGGGAGAAACGCAAATCTGCGGAGAGTTCTTCAATTCTGTAATTTTTGATTTTGGCGTTCTGAAAAAATATCTCGCCCAATAAATCAAGTGTAAAAAATCTCAGGAAAGAAAGCCTTACGTTAATAGAATTTTCCCAGCCATAATCATAAGATTCGTTGGTTGCGGTGACGAATCCGGTTTTTACCTTGTTGCTTGGAACTAGAATTCTTCTCCTTATTGTTTGCCTTGCGGCAAAACCAGTTTGAGCGGAAATATCTGTGGCATTTGAAACAACAGGTTGCAAATTCAAACCAACACCCTCTCCTATGCGAAGCGGATCAAAAGAAGAACTTATGCGAATTTTTTCTCCTTTGGATAGGCTTAAAGTATCGGTCTCACTAATCCAATAGTATTCTGGAAAAATGTGAGTTTTTGCATTCACCCTCATATATGGACCCATCCAATCAAAAATTCTATATACAACAGAGCTTTGGAATTGCAACAAGTCTTGGGCAACGCTCCATTGAGATTCTTTTTTTTCTTCGTTTAACCATTGCATATTTTGTCTGGTGTATAATTCCGTTAGCCAAAATGCTTTTGTGCGATTGTATAGAGCGCGCAAGCGCAAATCGCCAAGGGCATTCCACGCACTGCTTTTTTGTTCGCTCGCTGTTATCAGAGTTGTATAACTGGCAGAACCGCCAAGCCTAAGCCCATAAGTCCAATGGGAATTTTTTCCAGTATTTATGCGCATTTTATGCACTCCACCTGCAATAAGCCGCCCTGTGCTGTCTTCAAAAACAATTTCAACATTAGTTAATTCACCTGGATTTACCTGCACGGTTATATAGTTCAAAATGGAGCTTGCATTTTCTCCGCTTCTGGAAATTCTATATATCTGTGGGGGTAAAATCCAAGTTTTTACATCATTCTGCCTTTCCTGTGTTAAACCAAAGCCCCTGCCATAGCTCTTGCCGCTATAAACTTCAAAAATTTCGTAATTCTCAGATATAAATTCACCGTCTTGGTTTATGGTATTTACCACAAGCCCACCCCAGTTTGGCTGAACAAGGGCTGTTTTTCCCTCTTCTACTTCCACTTCGTACACAAATCTATTATCTGCATTGCCAGAACCCATAATAACCATATAGGTTCCATAGGGCACAACTAAACGCTGTCCGTGTTTTCCAAGCCATTCCCTGTGTTCGTATTCTTTTGAAAGAGTATCCATTCTTACAACTTTAAATTCAGGTTCCAAACGGCTTTCTGTAAAACGGGGAACAAAAATAGCACCCTGCCCCATGCCTATAAATACTTCGTCTTGATTCATCTGCTCTTCTAAATCCGGTGCGGTCCAACCTTTATTCTCATAAATATCGACGCTCTCGGAATTTAACTTCCGTACAAGCTTTTGGCTTTGTTCCAAGGCAATTTCAGAATTCGTGATTTCCACGCCCGGAAGCTCTGGGGGGCGCACGGCAAAAATAGTCTGGACCCAAGTTGCAAAGATTGCCAGAATTAAAGCCTTTCTCACTAAATTTCTCCTGGAGGGGGCAAAGTTTCCATTTCTACGGGATCCTTAGGGCGTCCAGATGGCAATGGCTTTGTAATAGTATGACCGATTCTAGCATTCATAACCGAATCTATGTCTGCAATTGCCTCGTTGTTTATGTATTCCAAAAGTTCAGACAAACCACGCACAACATAAATAGTTTCCAAATTGCTGACTTTTTTGCGATAATCCCATTCCCTGCTCCACAAAACTCTTTTTGTTCTGTTTTCTTGCAAGTGCATATTCATTGCCAAATGCGCATACCATTCGTCCTGATTATCGTATTCCTCTAGTGCTCTTATGGTTCCGCTTATGGTAAAATCCGGTTCTTCAACATCTATGCTTCTTCTCACCTCCGAAAAAATTTTGGCTGCAGAAAAATGGCGAAAAAGCATATCAGATACCAAATACTCCGGCTTAACCGCCCATAATTCGTAGTTGTAAAAACGCAACTGAAATGGAGATTGCCTGTACACAATGTTATTGCGGCGATAAGCTTCCGACACATCAAAATCCTTTATCCTAACCGAATATGGATAAGCACTTTCGTTATGCATCTCTTTTGGAGTTGGCACATAGTCAAGCTGGTAATAACTGTTTTCTTTAACGCTTCCAAAAAAACTACAACTCATAAACATCAAAACAATGATACCGAGAACTAAATATTTCATATTTACCTCACCCTCTGCTTTTTTTCTTCACCGCGAATAAGGAGAGAAGGATTTTCCCTAACTTGGCGGCTAACATCGTTTAAGTTTTCCACTGCTTCTTTTAAATAACGAACCACCACGGATAAATCTTCTTGATTTCGGTATATGAGCTGGTCTCCCCTTTTTGCCAAAAGCTCCGCAGACTTTGCCGCATCGTTTATGCTTTTTACAGCAGCCTCTATTTGCAGGTTTTGAACTTTCTTGTCTGTGTGGGAAAGGAGGGAATCCAGCTTTGCAACTGCAATTGTAATTTTGTGCATCGTTGTTTTTGATTCCTCAGCAACAGCATTGGAATTTTCCAAGAGTTGTTTTGCATATTTTGGAACATCATTTATATCATTTGCATTTTTTATCCAAACGGTATCCAGCCTAGCGGTTATGTTGTCCAAATTTGTCGCAATATTGGTAAATCGTTTTTGGTTATAATCATTTGTGAGATTGAGCAAATTGTTCAATATTCCTTCAATTTTTTCTGCTATTAGCTCTGCCTGCCCCGTTATTTGCTTTAACCCGCTAACCGAAGATTGTATAAAAGTGCCTTTTTTAGCATCGGGGTCACTTGGAGAACCACCGCTGAGTTCAATGCTTTTTAAGCCCGTCAAGGAAATTCCGCCTATCAAGTTGGCGGTCATGGTTGTTTTTATTGGTGTTTCCGAAGAAACCTCAAAATTCACTATAACGGCATTCAAGTCTTCTTTATCAACTTCCAAGCCCGTAACCTGCCCCACAACTATTCCATTGAGCTTTACTTTTGCCCCAGGGTTTAATCCGTCCACGGATTCGGTGAAGCGAGTTTTGTATGGAGTGAATTTTTCCGTTATTTTTTTGCCTATTAAAAAAGCTGCTGTTCCCAAAACCAAAAAGGACATAAGCATCACAAAAATGCCAAGTCTTATCCTTTCTGCTTTAGTCGTTTCCATCGTATATTTAAATATAGAAAATAATATTTCCTATTCAATTGACCCCCAACCGTTAGGTTGGCTTTAAATTTGCGGTATTGAAATTGCTATTTACTATATTGTTATTTAGAAATAAAGGAGCCTTTCTATGGTAATCACAATGCAGCAATTGAAAACTCAGCCCAGCAGGGTTTTTAGCAAAGTAAATAAAGGGCAAGAAATGGCTATAAGCTACAAAGGCAAGATCTGTGCAAAAATAGTTCCTCTTAATGTTAAATTAGCGGATAATGAAAAAAACTCAGATAATGAACTATTTGGAATGTGGAAAGACAGAGATGATATTGGCGATGCTAGCCAATACGTAAGGAAAATAAGAAAAATGAGGAAATTGTGTTAATTGACTCCGATGTTCTGATATGGTATATGCGTGGCAATGAAAAGTCCAAAAGAATAGTTGCAAAAGCTATTCCTTTTAAAATATCCGTAGTTAGTTATATGGAATTAGTTCAGGGAATGCGAAACAAAAAAGAATTAGCTTTACTGAAAAAATATTTAAAATTATGGGAAGTGGAAATCATTCATATTACAAATGAAATATCCGCAAAGGCAATGAATTTTGTTGAGGAATACTTTTTAAGCAATTCAATGGAACTGCAAGATGCTTTAATAGCATCAACTTCTTTAATACACAACGAAATTATACTTACTGGAAATGATAAACATTATCAGTTTTTGCCAAATATTCAAATTAACAAATTTTTGGCTTAAATAATAATCCCCCGGCAAATGCCGAGGGGGGAATGTTCCTAAGCTATCTCTATCCTTTTGCTTTGAGCCTGGGGTTTACGGCACAGGGCAAGCGTCAAAATTCCGTTTTCATTTGAGGCTTTTATATTTGTGCTATCAACCTCGTCTGAAAGGTGAAATTCGCGCTCGTATTTGTATTCCTCGCTTTCGCGTTTGCGAATAGCGGAAATTTTCAAGAGGTTAGCTTCAACGTTAATTTGAATATCCTCTTTTTTAACACCTGGTAGTTCTACTTCCAAAGTATAAACACCATCTTTCTCTGCAAGATAGCTTTTTGGTGCATAAGCTTTGGCTTCTTCACCGCGAGCATAATCCATTAAGGTATCAAATACGCGGTTCAGGTTGTGCACGGGCGAGTAATTTGTAAGTGTCATAAATCCTCCTTGTTGTGGCGGTTTTTATGCCGCCGTGGTTCTACGCTATAAATAAAGCAAAACCCGTGCCACAGGCAAAAAACGCTATTTTTACGCCAAAAATGCGGTTTTTTGTGCAAAATTGCCCCAAAATGTTTCAAAATTAAAAGAAAAAATGAAACAGGAGTGTTGCATTTTTTTGCTATCTTTACATTATGACTGGAATCTCTATGCCCGAAGCCCTCATTGTATGTGTAGCAATGATATGCTTAACTGTTTTCATTACACTTGTTACCCTCAAAGGAATGGATTATAATAAAAAGAAGGAATAAAGGGGGATTTCGCTGTGGCGTTCCATTTACTGAGACAGTAAAAACGCTTTTATAAAAGGTTTTATGTCTCCGTTGAGCACAGCTTCTGTGTTTGAGGTTTCGTGACCAGTGCGGGTATCTTTAACTCGGCGGTCGTCCAAAACATAAGAGCGAATTTGGCTACCCCACTCAATTTTGCGCTTTTCTGCGGCTCGCTCATTTCGCTTTGCTTCCTCTTCGTCTTTGTAATATTGAACAAGCTCGGCTCTCAGCATTTTCATCGCGGTGTCGCGGTTTTGAATCTGACTGCGCTCTGTTTGGCAGCTAACCACTATGCCCGTTGGGTTATGCGTTATGCGCACGGCAGAATCGGTTTTGTTTATGTATTGACCGCCTGCACCGCTGGAGCGGTAAGTATCCACACGCAAATCTGCTGGGTTAATTTCCACCTCTGCGTCTTCGTAAATGGGGGTCATATAAACAGCGGCAAAGCTGGTGTGGCGACGAGCGTTTGCATCAAAGGGGCTAATTCGCACAAGGCGGTGAACGCCTATTTCTGAGCGGAGCATTCCGTAGCTGTAAGGATCTGGGAGTTCCAAGGTGCAGCCTTTTATGCCAGCGGTATCGCCTTCTTGAATATCTAAAACCTTGAATGGTATGTTTTCTTTTTCAAAATACATCGTATACATTCTCAGCAGCATTTGAGTCCAGTCTTGAGATTCCGTGCCTCCTGCACCGGAGTTTATGAAAAATAATGCTGGCGCAGCATCGTCTGTGCCGTTGAGCATTTTTCTCAGTTCCATTTCGGAAATTTTTGCTTCTAAGGCAGCGACATCTTTTTCTATGCTTGCAACAAGTTCGTTATCGTTTTCATTTTTTGAAAGTTCGTAAAGCTCGCCCAAATCATCGCATTGCTTTGAAACGCTTTCCCAATTTGCTATTAAATCCCTGATAGAAGCAGCCCGTTTTAGCAATGTCTGTGCTTTTGCGGCATCGTTCCACAAATCCGGATTCCCCGACTGTTTTTCCAAAACGGCAAGTTCTTCTGCCTTGACATCTAAGTCAAAGATACTCCCGGAGCTTGTCTATTCGCTCGCGGATTGAAATTAAGCCTGTATGGGTGGTATTTGCCATAAACACTACTGCCCAATGGCAACGCCAAAAACAGCAAGAACTGCCAAAATAATAACGGGTTTGAAACTCTTGTTCATCAACAAATCTCCTTTATTGTACGTACCTTAAATGTAGAAAAATTACAAGAAAAATGCAAGCCCTCCTCTGCATTTGCCCAGAGATTTTCTATATTTATACCATTTAATGAACAATGACAAGAAAAAGTGAATTGAGACCGCTGGCTGGAAGGTTGGCTCTGTGTATGACACATATATAATTCATTTTTTCTATATTACAAGCAAATAGCTATGGAGATTTTATGTTTAATGATAGATTTTCACTATATCAAGAAATAGAGAAGCTTCGCAAAAGCAAACTTCTTGTTTATATTACAGGAGATAGACCTGGGCTAGAAACTCAAATTCATCCAGAGGTATTGGATTACTTTGTTGAACATTTAGATAAAATAGGTAAATGCCAAAAAATTTCTCTGTTTTTATACACACGAGGCGGAAATACGCTTACGGCGTGGAGTTTAGTTAATTTAATCCGGCAATTTTGTGAAAATTTTGAAGTAATAATTCCATCGAAAGCTCAAAGTGCTGGTACCCTTATATCCATAGGGGCAAATAACATTATAATGACAAAACAAGCCACATTAGGACCGATTGACCCTAGTTTAAATAATCCATTATGTCCTCAAAATCCAATGATACCTCAAAACCCTCAAGTTAGGGTACCTGTTAGCGTGGAGTCTATAAAAGGTTTCTTTCAATTTATTCAAAGTGATTTGCGAATAAATAATGAAGCGAATTTAAAAGATATACTAATTAATTTATCCAACCAAGTTCACCCTTTAGTTCTTGGAGATATTTATAGATCAAGAACCCAAATACAAATGCTTGCTAAAAAGTTGCTAAAAAAGCAAATTGAAAAAGAAGATGAAATAGAAAGAATTACATCTTTTTTATGTTCTGATTCTGGTAGCCACGATTATGCGATTTATAGGAGAGAGGCTAAAGATGAATTGGGATTAAATATAGAAGTGCCAGATGAGGGTTTATATAGAGTAATTAAAGAAACATTTGCTAACATAAAAGATGAGCTGGAATTAGACAAACCGTATAATCCTAATGTTATTTTGGGAGCGAATCAAACAGCCGACTATAATTGTAGAAGAATTTTGATTGAGAGTTTAGAATTTGGGACTAATGTGTTTGTAAGTGAAGGGGCGTTGATTAAAACCATTCAAAACATACCGCAAATGCCGCCACTTCCACCTATACAGCAAACTATAATCAGCGATCAGCGAAAATTTGAAGGCTGGAAAACTGAAAATACCAACCTATGGAGGAAGTAATATGATTGTAAATGATGCAATTAAAAATACGCAGTTTGACAATTTAGTCAATTATGAAGCTGGATTATTATCAAATAGTTCTTCAGGAGAAGTTACACACCAATCTTCAGCAGACCCAAATTCACTGTCATCCTTATTAAAAAACGCTCCTTTAATTGAATTTTCTTACGCTATTACATCAGAACGTACTATATACACAAACTAGCCCTACTTTGCCCACTATACAATTCAAAGCCTCTTTTGAAAGCTAACCCAACATCAGATGTTTTGGCTTTTGGGATGATTATTTTTTAGTGCCACCAGATACATCTGGCATATTATTGAACAAAAGTGGGGCTTCTTTATCTATGGAGGATAACAAGCCGTATATGTCCTTGGATTTTCCCGTGAACGAACCTATCAAAGTTCCGCTTTTAACATCGTAGAGTTCCACCTTGATTGTTAAATCCTTACCAAATCTCCCTATACGTCCTTGAGCCACATAATCAGCACTCACTTTCCTGCCAAGCTCCGCAAGACAGCTTGCTTCCTTACATATCTTAACGGCACGTTCCTGTGAGCCTAGAAAAGCAACTATGCTCTCTGTAGTCATCACACCGTAACGATCCTTGGGCAAAACCTTGACGGCGGTCTCACGTAGGCGGTCGGTTAGGTAAGCTAAGTCGGTGATGCTTACGGAATCGCGGTCGTCTAGCGTTTGGATTACAGCTACTCTTTGTGCTATAGGAGCGGCTGGTTTGGCAGGAGCTACTACTACAGGAGCGGCAGGTGTGGTAGGAGCTACTACTACAGGGGCTTGTGTGGCAGGTGCTACCTTAGGAGCAATGGGTGCTGTAGGAGTAACTTGCCCGCTACTATACTGCCCAATGGCATCTGGTGGCATATAATCTTTGTTCAAATATTGAACTTTATATGTTTTTGAGAGCTGGTCAAGATAGCTTTTTATGGCGAGCTGGCGAGAGCGTTCTGCCTCAACACGCAAAATATAATCTATTTGATATTCATAGCTTTCAAATTTGCCATCGTTTTTTTCTGAGAGCATAAATATCAGAATCTTGTTCCCGCCTTGCACAAAAGGTTCGCTGATATCCCCTACTTTCAAATTTTTAACCGCATTCACAAATTCAGTTCCTTGGTCTTTGGGCAAAAATCTAGCCATAACTCCACCGTCTTTTTTGGCAGAGGGATCTTCGCTGAACTGAGCTGCGAGTGCTGCGAAATTGGCTTTTTTTGTGCGAACTTGTGCGGCATAACCTTTTAATATATCTTTTTTGTCTTGAATTGCTTGAGCGTTTTCTCCTTTGGCTATGTTTAAAACTATGCGCGCACCAGCTATGGAATCGTTCAATATAACCTCGCCTTTATGTTTTTCCCAATAATTCTTTTTATCCTGAGGCGTAGGGTCTTTTGGGTATGGAACCTTTTTTTCCAGAATTTGGTCTGCAAGTAATTGGTTTTCTATTTTTTGCTTGAATTCAGCATCGGTTGAACCGCTCTTTTTGAGTTCTTGCTTAAAAACAGCCTCGCTTGGAAACTGCTTTTTGAACAATGTTATTAGGCTATCGGTTTTTTTTGCATCTGCTTTTAAGCCCTGTTTTGTTATTTCTGCCTTTAAAAGCTCTTGCCCCACAAGGTTATCTATAACCGCCCAGCGAAGCTGGGTCATTGTTTCGGGTGGGAGGTTTTGCCCTGGAGCCTGAGCCTGAGCGAGCTGCTTTGTGAGGCTGTCTATTTTACCGGGGCTAATGCTTGCGCTCCCAACTTTAATCGCAGGAATATTGCTGCCCGAAAGCAACTGGGCATAAGCGGAAAGGACAAACAAAAAAATTAATGAGATTATTTTCATAGGGGGTAATATAGTAATTTTCTAAATTCAGTTAAAAAGTTTTGAATATTCTCTATTCTTTCCCAGCTCCACAAATAAAGCGTGATATTCTTGAAATAGCGGCACAGATAACTCCAGATTCTCCATAAACCACAAGCGCAGAGTTTCGTAGGGAGTTTTTTCGTCAAAAATTTTCAAAGCGGCAAGAGTTCTTTTTGTGTATGTGTCTATTACAAAAGTGGGTAAATGAAAAGCATAGAGCAAAATTGAATCTGCGGTTTCTCTGCCAACACCTTTCACTTGGAGCAGGTCGTCGCGACTGGGTTCTTTTTGGGAGTTATCTATAAACCACTGCGCAATGTTTTTGAGGTATTTGGTTTTTTGGTTTCGGTAGCCAGCTGGGCTTATCAGGGCAGCAATTGTTTCATTATCTGTTTTGAGGATTTTTTCGGGTGTGTTTATCTTTGCGTTGAAGAGGTTTATAAGGGCTTTTTCCACTTGAGTCCAGGCAGTGTTTTGGGTTAAAATTGCACCCATGCAAACTTCAAATTTGCCCTTTCTCGTTGCTGGCAAGCCAAATACATTCGGATGATAACCCCTGCCCTTGAATTCGCTGCGCACGGGCCACCACCCTTGGGCACCGTAGAGAGAAAAGAGCTTTTTGTAAAGTTTGGCTGGACTCATACCTTTGAATTTACTAATTTTTTTAATCCGTGCAATTTATATTATTTATTCTGTTATTCCTCATAGCATCTTCGTATGCCACCCCTGTTAGGGGCGTGGTGGTAGAGGAATCCGCTGATAATGTCATTCCATACACAGATATTTTGTACATCTCTGGGAAAGCCATTGGGCAAAGCGATGATAAAGGCAGGTTTGAATTTGAACTGGATAGCAGAAATGCCATTTTGATTTTCAAAAAAAATGGTTTTGACAGCACCATAGTGGAAATGCAGGACTACGGGGATTTGCTAGACCTTGTTGTGAGTATGCGCTCAAATGCAAAGCATTTGGGGATCGCAACCGTTGTGGGCGGTGGTGGTGCTTGGCAAAATCCGCGTGTTGCTTCTGTGCAAAAGCTAGAAGATGCGGCTGGGCTTCGCTTTGACTTAACCGAGCATTTGAGCCAAATGCCGGGTATATCTGGGCAAATGGATTTTTCCAGCAATTTGTTTTATGATGGAAGCCGCTCAGAAGAAATTGCCTATCACCTTGGGGAATTTAGGATACCAAATATGCGGCACTTGGATATAGGGTTCCCCGGAAATTTATCGGTTATAAACCCTCACGCTGTTGAAAGCATAAATATAAGCGAGCATTATGGAGCAAATCCCTTTAACCAAGGGCTTGCTGGCTCAATTCAATTTGAGCAGAGAAATTCAAGCGACTTTAAAACCGATATTTCGCTTGGAACAACCCTGCGCGAAATTTATATGGAAGGACCTTGGCTCTTTTGGGACGGCTTTGCTTTTAGCGCAAGATATTTAGAACCTTCAATGCTAAAAAATATGGGCGAAAAATTTTTCACCGAGTTTAAAAAAACAAATGAAAGCTGCGATGGGTGCGCTAAAGATAAAAATTCCTTTTCCCTTTTCTCCACGGATTTATACGGAAGGTTCTTTGGCAAAGACTCCTCACACAATTCCTGGGCAATAACCGGGCTTTATTCAAGCGATGAATATTCCATTCGCCAAGATACTTCCACAATAATACAAGGCTCACAATTTTATGGCTTGACTTTTGCGGAATACAAAACATTGGGCGGAACAAATATTTATGCTGGGGTTATTTCACAACAAACCTCCGATTCTCTAAGAGATACTTCTGCTTTTAGAAGATTTGAGCCGGAACCCAATAGCCGTCCGGAATTTGTGAATTTCATAGATGGCTACGAAAAATCGCATTTAACCGCTAGTGTTGGAATTTCTTGGGAACAGACCCCTGATTTGGGCTTTGGGCTTTTATATGACTATCACAGCGTTTCAAAAAAATGGTATTTTATGAAAGAAGATGTTTTAAACGACAATGTGTTTCAGGCAAATGCTCATTACACAATCACAGACGGAAATAATGCAAATTCAGTGCAAAGCGTACTTGGAGCAGGTGGAATGTTTTCGCTTTCCTCAAAGCAAATAACTCCGCTCGCCTCTTTTGATATAGAAAAAGGAGCTGGCAAAGATATTGCTATTTTTGGAAACGTTGCTTGGCGTGGTGACTGGGACGAGAAATTGATCAGCGGCGGAGTGGTTAAGGCTGGAGCGAGATATTCTTTGGGTGCTTTAAAAGTTTCTGCGCATGGGTTTGGGCGCTATTATCCAGACCCTGTTTTGCCAACTCCACGAGCTTATGAATATTACAAAGAGCTTCAAAAAGTTGATTTTGCTTGGGTTGGCGGAAGCCAAGTTACTTTTGATTTCCACACTTTGCACACACTCGCATTCCAAAGCAACATCTCGCACATTCAAGGCAAATACGAGCTTCCAGACGGTTCTCTCCCTTGGCAGGCAAATTCTCGCTTAGATATGGTTTCGCATTTGAGAATTTACCCCAGAAGCGATTCCCTTTTATCCTTTATAGTTAGCCACCGTGCAGCCTTAGACAGACCTCTTTATGAATGGGAGATTATTCCAGACCAAAGGGAAAGGCAAATAAAATCCTCAGACGAAACGACCTCTCTTTTTCGCACGGATATTCGCCTTAACTTGGATTTAAAATCAAAAACGAGAATTATTTTTCTTGAAAATGTGCGTTTTTTTATTGAAGCAGATAATATTTTCGCTCCCTTAGACATAAAAGCCCTGCGCTTTTTGGGTGGAGAAAATGCAAGAGAGCGTTCTGTTGCTGTGCGCGATGCAGACGGAGATTCTAGAAATGGTTTTGATATTGTTCCCTTTATGGCAAAGGGAATGGGATTTTATTTGCAATTTGGAATAGAGGGAAATTTTGGTATCTAATATGAACGCTCACCCACTGCACACATATCTTATGGCTCAAGGCGAACTTGGCGGTTTTGAGGTGGTGTTGCCATTTTCTGATTTGCCGAAGCCTATTTTGGAAGTTGTGCCAAAACCCGTTTTGGAAGTTGCAAAGCAGAATGATGATTCTCTGTGGAAAGATGCGAGCAGTCTTGGGGATTTTTATGAGGCTTTGAAGGGACATTCCATATATACTAAGGGTATGAGGTCTATAAGTTTTTGTGTTCCTGAAATAAAAACAGATGTGCCTTATTTTTTGGTTTTTCCTTCTCCGCTGGAATTGACGGCTGAGGCTAAGGATATTTTGGGGAGGTTGTTCAAGAAACTTGAAATAGATCTGAATAAATGCGGAGTATCTTTCTTTTTGAAATGCGAAGATACCGCTTTGCCTAGGGAAAAAAATGTTTTAAAAGAAATGCTCTGCAAAGAAATAGAATTGGTGAATCCAAAGAAAATAATTCTCTTTAGAGAGGCACCCAAGCCAGAAAAAATTGAAACTCCTCAGCCAATAAGTGGGAATACCATAACACTTGCTGGCAAACCCGCCATAACGCTATACTCTCTTTTGGAAATTCTCCCCGGCAAACCAAATGTCAAAGAAAAAATGAGCGAGGTTTTGAGCATAAGCCAAGCTTTTATTCCACAACGCAGTTAAAATCTCCGCAGTCCATCACGCAGCGAACAGAAAGCCCCACGGATTTGGAATATTCGGAATGATATATGCCATCTAAGTCTGAACTCATATATTTGTATTTACCATAAGAGCTGTTGCTCGCATCACTTGTCCACCAATATCCCTTTTCGCCCATTTCTGCAAAACCCTGTGATTTGGTAAAACCGCTAGGCAATGCAGAAAAACCATAACTATCTTCTCCATTCCACTGTTTTGATTTGAGTTTTTTACCAGCAGAAAGGCCGCCCGAACTCTCTATCAAACTTATCCAATCATTGTGGCTAGGCAAACGCCAAGGAGAGGGGCACGCTGTTTGAGCTATATCCCAGTCGTAAAGCCTCCCGTATTTATTGCAATTCTCTGGTTTATTTTCATAACAAAAACTGCCTTTTGCATTGTAATTTAAATTCTCTGTCATCCACATTGTGTTGTTAGCTTTAATTACACCGTATTGTTTGTTAGTGCGAGTATCTGTGAATATTTTGCTGATTTTTTTAACTGGAGGGTTTTGTATGCAAAGAACCGAGAGACCCGCAGATCTATCTCTCAAGGTACTGGAAAATCCTCCCGAAGCCGATAAACTCCGAGCCTGAGCAGAACCTGTAGCTTCAAATATTGTGGATGTCCACCAAAAACCATTTTCCTCTAAATTGCGCCAGCGACCTATTTTTTCACCTCTTCTCTGCTGCTC
>Ga0268262_10003474_pt1 | contig 17013 bp, 15 predicted proteins | sample TergutNc150P3_FD_190354 | JGI IMG/M metagenome (GOLD analysis project Ga0268262, IMG submission 190354) | Nasutitermes corniger P3 segment gut microbial community from laboratory colony in Florida, USA - Nc150 P3 (SPAdes) (version 2) | ecosystem: Host-associated > Arthropoda: Insects >... | reverse complement strand
AGGACCGGCATATTCGTGCTAAGGCCTGCCGCGGAACTGAAATAGGTGACATAATCGTTGTCGCGGACAAACCAGCGCTGGCTGGAGCCCAGCATGAATATCACAAAGACCAGGATGCCGACGGCAATAATTATAAGCGCGCCGACAATTTGATCCGCGAACCGAATCATCAGTTTCATGATTCCATACCTTTTTCGATGAATTCCACGAGGAAATCATCAGCGTCAATTTGTTCTTTGGTAAGCCTGATGAAAATCTGCCCTCCAAGGATCATTATAACATAATCGGCAAGCGCGCGGACAATCCGCACGTCATGGCTGACAAAGATGATAGACACGCCTTCATTCTGCAGCTTTTTTACCATATCTATCAAACGCTGGGAAGCAGTTTCATCCAGCGATTCCGTCCATTCATCCAGGTAAAGCAGCATGGGGCGGCACATGAGGGCTCTTGCGAAGGCGATTAATTTCTGCTCGCCCATGGAAAGCGCCGAGGGGCGTATCCCCAGATCTTTTTTATAACCAACCTCGGCAACCACGGATTCAATCCTGCTTTCCCGCTGCTTCAATGTCATCGAGGGAAAATGCAGCCTTAGAGGCAGATCCAGTATCTGGAAAAGATTCTGGTTTGCCCATAACGCGGAATCCTGGAAAACCACCGCGGCCTCCCGCCTGAACGCCAGATTCTCCAGCCTGTTCATGCGGAATATATCCTTCCCCCTGAATAACACCTCTCCTTCATCAGGGGCAAAAAGCCCCGCCGCAAGTTTTAACATCGTGCTTTTCCCGCAGCCCGAGGGCCCGATTAGAGCCGTAGTCTTGCCTTCCTCAAATTCGTATGACATACCTTTGCACAGCTTCTTGTTTTGCGCCGAATAGGAGATATTATTAAGTTCGACTATGCAGGACATCGGGCCCCCGGTCCGTTACGCCATTACTATATGATATATAGCCGAGAGGATAATATTCAATACTATACAGCATGCGAAAGCGTTGCTGACAGCCCTTAGCCCGGCGACAGGGACCTCGGTACTCGCCCTTTCAACGGCAAGGCCCTCGGTTATTGCCACAATGGAAATAATCATCCCAAAGGAAACGCTTTTTAGTATCAAAATAAAAATATCCTGTATTTTAAGGCTCGTCAAAAGGTTGGAGAAATAGTAATCCGCCGGCAGGGAATGGAAAATCTGGGCGACGATAAATGAGCCGGCCAGCCCGAACGCGGAAAAGTAGATATTGAGCAGGAGCAGGGATATTGTCATGCCCAGGAAGCGCGGCACGGCAAGATGCTCGATTGGATCAACGCCCACGGATATATACGCCTCTATCTCGTGGTTAATCACCATTCCGGCAATTTCCGTGGCTATGGCGGTCGCCGAACGGGCGATGACTATAAAAGCTGTAAGCAAGGGGCCCAGTTCCGTGGTTATAATAGTGATTAAAAGCGGGTATATAAGCTGCTGCTGGGAAAATTTCTCCAGCGTGGGAAAGCCGATAATATTGACCGCCGCCCCGATTGCAAGGGCAAGCAGGGAACAGATCCCCAAAGCCTGCACAAAGGTAAACAAAATCTGCATAACCAGAATACGCGAAGAAACTTTCCAGCGTTTGATAAAAGAGCCGACGCCGCTCAATGTCCTGTAAAAAAAACCAAGGTTATAGAGCAGTTTCTGTAAACCGGCGGATAAATTCTCCATACCGCATTATATAAGGGAAGCCGCCAACCTGTAAATCGCTTCGGCGTCTTTTTCTTCCAGTTTGCGGTAGCTGCCGATTGGGCCGAAGTGAACGGCGCGTTTTGCCATTTCCGGAATTTTTTCCGGATCCAGATCTACGTCGGCAAAACGCACGGGCATTCCTATTGAACGGAAAAAGTTTTCCATGCGTAAAACGCCTTCCAGCGCGGCCTGTTCATAATCGTAAAAAGCGCCGTCCACGCCCCATACCTTCGCGGCAAAACGCGCGATGCGGGGCGTGTCTTCCTTGATATTGTACTTAAGCCACGCGGGAAAAATAATCGCCAGGCCCGCGCCGTGTGCAAGCTCGAAAAGCGCGGACAGTTCATGATCAAGGGCGTGGCTGGCCCAGTCCCCCTGGCGGCCCGTGTCTAAAAGACCGTTATGCGCAATCGCTCCTGCCCACATGATCTCCGCCCTGGCGTCGTAATCTTTTTCCCCTCCGGAAAAAATTTTTCTGGCGTTGCGGATTATCGTCCTTAACGCCCCTTCGCAGAGTTCGTCGGTCAGTTCCACGTGCTTTACTTTTGTAAAATAACGCTCCATGATGTGGGCCATCATATCCGTTATTCCGCAGGCGGTTTGATACGGCGGCAGGGTATAGGTCAATTCAGGATTCATAATCGAAAAAACAGGGCGTATGCATTGAAAGTTGATGCCCCTTTTCCACGGGCCTTCTTCGTTGGTTATGACGCAGCTTATACTGGACTCACTGCCTGCGGCTGGAATAGTTACGACAGTCCCGACAGGCAAGGCTTTGTCTGTTGTTCTTTTTCTTTCAAAGAAATCCCAAAGATCGCCGTCGTTGACAGCTCCCACGGCAATGGCTTTTGCCGAATCAATCACCGATCCGCCGCCCACGGCGAGGATAAATTCCAGCTTTTCTTTTTTTACTATATTGACGCCTTCTTTTACCAGGGAAAGCCGGGGATTGGGCAGTACGCCTGTCAGCTCCACCCATTCAATTCCCGAGTTTTTCAAACTTGTTTTTACCCTGTCAACCAGCCCCGTTTTAACCGCAGATTTTCCCGAATGGTGCAGCAAAATCCGCTTTGCGTACTTCGCGGTCTCATCTCCAACCTGATTTTCAGTATCCCTGCCAAAAATAATTTTCGTCTTATTGCAATATTCAAAATTGTTCATTTTTATCTCCTTGTTCTTTGTCCTTTGTCTTGTTATACTAAAAAATCATGGATTACGCAACTGAATCACTCAAGAAACACTATGAATGGCGGGGCAAGCTGGAAACAATTCCCAAGATGCCGGTTAACACGCGGGAGGATCTTTCGCTGGCCTACACGCCCGGCGTCGCCCAGCCCTGCCTTGAAATACAAAAGCAACCGGAAAAAAGCTGGGAACTGACAGGGCGCTGGAACACGGTGGCGGTAGTCACCGACGGAACCGCAGTACTGGGGTTAGGCGACATCGGACCCGAGGCCGGAATGCCCGTGATGGAGGGAAAATGCGTGCTGTTCAAGGCCTTCGGCGGCATAGACGCGGTTCCCCTGTGCATACGCTCAAAGGAAGCAGACGTTATTGTAGAAACAACCGCCCTGCTCGCGGGCAGTTTCGGGGGAATCAACCTTGAGGACATTTCCGCCCCGCGCTGTTTTGAGATAGAGCGTAAGCTGAAAGCCCGTTGCGACATCCCCATTTTCCATGACGACCAGCACGGCACGGCGGTCGTTACTACCGCCGCCCTGCTTAACGCGCTCAAACTAACCGGGAAAAAGCTGGAAAACATAAACGCGGTCATACTTGGCGCGGGCGCCGCAGGGACCGCGGTCGCGCGGCTGCTTTTGGCCCTGGGGCTGGGGGACGTAGTCCTTTGCGACAGGCAGGGGGCGATCTATAAAGGAATGCCCGGCCTTAATGAGGAAAAAGCAAGGATGGCTGAAATATCAAACAAAGAAATGAAAAAAGGAAGCCTTGCCGGCGTTATACGCGGCGCGGACGTGTTCATAGGCGTTTCCGCGCCGAAAACGGTTACAACCGAAATGGTTAAATCAATGGCGCATAACCCTATACTGTTCCCCATGTCCAACCCAGTCCCGGAAATTATGCCGGACGAGGCAAAAGCCGCCGGAGCCGCTGTAGTGGGAACTGGCCGCAGCGACTTTGCCAACCAGATCAACAACGTCCTTGCCTTCCCCGGCATTTTCCGGGGCGCTCTGGACGTCCGCGCCAGCGACATCAACGAAGAAATGAAAATCGCCGCCGCGTACGCCCTTGCGAACCTCATCGGCGATAACGAGTTAAGCGCCGATTACATAATTCCCGCAGCCTTTGACCCACGTGTTAGAAACGCGGTAGCCTCGGCGACGGCGGAGGCGGCCAGGAAAAGCGGGGTGGCGAGAATTAAGTAAGGTATTTAAAAAGTTAAATCATTATTAATTGTTTAGAAGGCGTTATCTGACGAATTTGTAGCCTGTCCCCCAAACGGTTTGTATATGTACGGGTTCACAAGGATTTTTCTCTATTTTTTCCCGAAGGCGTTTGATATGTACCGCCACTGTTTTTATGTCGCCGTACATGTCTTCACCCCATATCTTGTCGTATAGTTGTTCTTTGCTGAATACAATTTCATTGTTGACGGCAAGGAAATAGAGAAGCTCAAATTCTTTGCGGGTGAGGGTTATTTCTGTCTCGTCAACAAAAACCTGATGAGCGGAATTGTTAATCCGCAGATCGCCAAAATCGAGTTCATCAGACGTTTTTGACGCGGCTGTTTTTTTCGTAAGCCTTGTATAACGCGCGATATGGGATTTTACCCTTGCCGCCAGTTCAGCCGGGGCAAACGGCTTGGTGATATAATCGTCCGCTCCAAGCCCCAATCCGCGCACCTTGTCAACATCCTCAATACGGGCGGTTACCATGAGGATGGGTATGTCTACTCTTTCCCGAATATCACGGCAGATTGTCATTCCGTCTTTTCCGGGGAGCATAAGGTCAAGCAGGATTAACGCAAATTGTTCTTTTAACGCGCGTTCCATCCCTTTACGTCCGTTTCTTTCTATAACAACTTCAAAATTATCCATTTCCAGATAATCTTTTTCCAGCGCGGCAATGTCGGGATCGTCTTCAATAATAAGTATTCTTTTTCTGTTATCCGTCATTATGCCTCTCCTGTTTCAACAGGCAAACGGATAACAATAACAAGACCGCCTGAATCGGCGTTTTCGGCATGAATAGTTCCGCCTGAACGTTCAATTATTTTCTCGCTTATTGCCAGTCCGAGACCTGAACCTTTTGTATGACGGGAAGGATCGGCCCGGTAAAACGCGTTGAATAAATTGGGAAGCATATCATGGCTTACGCCAGGTCCGTTATCGGCAAATCTTAACTGTACAAAATTATTGTCAACAGAAGAATTTATTTCCATGCATCCTGTTTCTTTTTCTTTATACTTAACGCTGTTTTCCAGAATGTTAATTACTACCCTTCTAAAGTGTGATACATCGATATTAACAAATACATTCTGACAGCCCGCATTATTGATAATTTCAAGCCCGCGCATTGCGTACTCTTCCGTAAATTCCTCAACCATATCGGAAAGGGCGCGGGTTAATTCAAAACGGGCGGGAGAGAACGGAAATTCGTCCATATCAAGTTTAGAAAAGAAAAAAAGCTGTTCAATTATATGATTCATATCGACAGTTTTGTTTTTTATTGTATGAAAATATTTCTTACGCATTTCGGGCGTTGAGGCTACGCCTGATTCAAGCCCGTCAAGATAGCCGTTTATGGTTGTAAGAGGCGTGCGTAAATCATGTGAAATGCCCGCAAGCAATTCACGGCGGCTCGCTTCGTCTTTTAACCTCCGTTCGGCAGAGGCTTCCAACTGCGCCGCCATCTGGTTAAATGCCTCGCAGACAGGACGGAATTCGTCATCATCAGTATATTCAATGCGATGTGCGAAATTTTTATCTTGAATCTGATTTACGCCGCGGGTCAAAATCTCTAAAGGGTTGGTAATGGTCTTTATCATGCGATAGGTTAGTATGCTGTTGATGACGCTGATAAATAAAACAAAAACGGCGACGCATACAAGCACGAATAAACTGCCCCAACCCCGTGTATTGTATCTTTCCATGTTTGAATAATTTTCTGTTCCATCGCGTGTATTGTATCTTTCCATGTTTGAATAATTTTCTGTTCCATCGCGTGTATTGTATCTTTCTAAGTTTGAATAATTTTCTGTTCCATTCCACCATACCCCGCCCATGATAATAAAAAATAATATACGGACGGCCAGAAAAGCTATAACGGAACCGCCAATGGTTACCAGAACCATGCGGATATTGGAAAAAAAGAGCCTGCGTTTTATAGTCATTGTGTTTTCCGAATATAATCCTACCCCGATTTCTCAAAAATAGAAACCGGGGGATTGGATTATCTGCCTTAAAAACGGGTTCTTCGCCAAAGCCTTCCGTTACGCGGCATTAAGGCGGCGTTGCCGATCTCGCCAGCTAAGGAAATATCACCGGATACTGTATCCAGATATTTTATTGCCGTAGCCGAACCTGACCATGTTCTGTTGAAAACTCCTGTCGAAGCGATGTTGACATTGATTACCGCGTCGGCTCCTTTCTTGGCGGCTTCATTCATAAGCGCGTTATAGGTTGTTCTGTATCCGTTCCCTGAAACGGCTTCTGTTTTGGCGAATACGATTCCCATTGATTCAAAGTCCTTTGCCGCGACAGCAACATTACCGCTTTCCATAAAGGAATAACCTCTATTGTGCCATGCGCTTCTGAAACCGAAAGCATGAATAATTATGCCGATCAGAAACCAGGCGGCTATAACACCGATGATGATCTTCTTTTTCTTTCCTTTCAGATTAAAGAAATTCTTTTTTTCCTGCGGTGTTGAATCTTGATTTTCCATGTTGTCTCTCCCTGCCGTATATTTTTGTACGGCATTTAATTAATTTCTGTTTCTATACGGAAACAGCCCAGATTGTTTAATCTGTTACTGAAAAGATAGCAGGGAGTTATTAACAGGCGGTAAACAAAATATTAAAAATTTATTAACTTTTCACATTTTTATAGGTATTCCATTTCCCCGGTTTTCTCCTGTAAGAATTTTTTGAATTCACAGGAAAGCCCTTTTAGTCTTGCATATACGCAAAAAGTATTGCCCTGCGGTTCCGTGCCAAATGGGCATCTGAGAAATTAGCCAGTACCAGCAGCTTTTCCCCATTCCATTCACGCGTACAGACAAAATATATTACAGAACACGAGATTGCGAACCAAACTACAGTCCCTGCTCCCCAGTCCCTACTCAATATAGGACAAGGACTTCATATCGTAAAACTTTCATTGTTCCCGTTTTCCGTGTATGTTATGCAGCCTTTGTATGTAGACAGATCGATGAATAGTTCGCAGCAGGCGGATTTATTTTCCCACAAGAAATTTACCTTCTGCCAAACAGGGTAGAATTGCTTGTTTTTACTCGTTTTTTACCTACAAAAACGGGTAGGGCACGGTGGTGCCAGGAACTCGCGCCGTTAATATTGATACAAAAACGACCATTAAAATATTTCTAAATCTTCTGGCTTCTTCCCTAATTCCTCCGCAATAGCTCCATCGGCTTCAGCTTCCCGGCGCGCGCGGCTGGGAGCCATGAGGCGATGACGGAACAGAGCACCGTAAAACAGCCGATCAGGAACACGGCCGTCCAGTCTATGATTATGGGGATAGTTTCAAGGTAGAAACCGGGATCCAATATCTTTACCTCCGAGCCGCCCGCAAGCCTGCTGAAAAAGCTTAAAAATTTTTCCAGCGAGCGGATAATTTGATTAATGAAATTGCCAAGCAAAAGGCCGGCGGCGATGCCGGCAAGCGCGCCGCACAGGCCGGTGAGGAAACTCCCCCATAGAAAAATATCCGTTATGCCCCTTGCGCCCGCGCCTGTCACCTTAAGCACGGCGATGTCCCTCTGCCTTTCTATCACCAGCATGGAAGTGGCGGAAGAAACGTTCACGGCCGCGACAATTACAATTAACGCCATTATCAGCAGCAGCAGCTGGCGGGTGGATTCGTAGGAACTGTACTGTGAACGCATCAGGTCTTTCCATGTATACACGCTGAACCCGGCGTCCAGATTTTCGTAAAGGGGCCAGGCCATCATGTCAACATTTTTATATGGATTGGCAACCTTGACGATAAGGCTTGTTGAAGAAGTCTCCGGCCGCAGCACCCGCCGCCCCCCCGCGTCGGTGATTATGCACCAGAGCGCGTCCAGTTCATGATAGCCGGACGAGACTATGCCCGAAACGGTAAAAGGCGTAATCTGCGGCATGTTCATCCCGTTATTGCCCGCGATGACGGTCATAAGGCGCACCGTATCCCCCGTTTCCGCGCCAATGGAAGCCGCCAGGCTTTCGCCTAACAGCATTTGCCGATCTGTCTCAAGCCTGGCGGTTCCGTCAATAAGTTTAAGGTACGCTTGTTCTTCCCAAAATGACGGTTCTATGGCGCGGATACTCGCCCCGGTTTTTCCATTTTTCCCTACCAGAACCCCCATTCCCCGCTGTTCATGCCATACCCCTTTTACGCCGTCAATTTCCCGTATTTTTCCGGCCGCGTCTTCCAGGCCGCCCTCGCCCGTGAAACTGAATACCTGCAAATGGCCTGTTCCCAGTTCCATGTAACGGTCGATTATGCCCCGAATCATGCCGTCAGCGACAATAAGCGTGACTATGATCGGGATGAGGCTTACGGCGATCCCGGCGGCGGCTCCGCACAAATAACGCCCCCCCTCGTGGGCGCGGCCCCTTAGATAGCGTATCGCAATAAAGAAAGAAGAACGGCTTTTCATGCGCCTTTCCTGGAAGGCGAGCCTTCCTTTTTTGTTACGCTTAACAGGCCGTTTACCAGGGTATAGCAGCAGGCCGCTCTTGCCGCCAGTTTCTCGTCATGAGTTACAACCAAAAGGGTCTTTCCCCATTTTTCGGCCCCTGAATAGAGAAGTTCGGCCACCATGGCGCTGTTATCGGGATCGAGGTTGCCCGTAGGCTCGTCGGCAAGGATAAGGTCGGGATCGTTGACCATAGACCTCGCGACAGCCACCCTCTGCCTCTCGCCGCCGGAAAGCTGGGAGGGGAAATGTCCGGCGCGGTCGGCAAGCATCAAATCGGCGAGCAGTTCCCTGGCCCTTTCCACCGCCTGCTTTTTATTTATACCGGCCATAAAAGCCGGCAGCATGACGTTTTCCAGGGCGGTAAAATCTTTTAACAGATAATGGAATTGAAAAATAAAACCGACTTGTTTACTGCGGTACGCCGAAAGGCCTTTCTCCGCCAGCGCGGTAATTTCCATTCCGCCTACAAAGACGTTTCCAGCGTCGCAGTGATCAAGGCCGCCCAATATATTCAACAGGGTGCTTTTCCCGCTTCCGCTTTGCCCGCTGATCGCGGCGGAACGGCCGACTGGAATCTCAAAGCTGACTCCCTTAAGGATGTGAAGATTCTCGTTCCCGGAAATATAATTTTTTACAAGGCCCTCGGCCCTGACCATGATGCCGTTCATGCCAACTCCTACTTACTCATACCGCAATACGTCGGCCGGCCTTATGCGGGCGACTCTGCGCGACGCGAACCATGCCGCAAACAGCGCGGAAAAAAGGCCGAAGGAAAAAATCAGGACTACCTCGCCTGGAATTATCCGCGAAGGTATTTCTTTTATATAAAACACCGCAGGGGAAAAAAAGAAGAAATCCCCAATGCCCCCGGCTCCGCCGCTAAAAAGACTTGCAATAATATTTACAATATTAATGCCGAAGTTTACAATCGCCTCTGTCGCCGAAAAAACTCCGGGGATATTGGAAGCGATAAGAAGCCCTAAACATAAACCAGCAGAAGCTCCGGATAAACCGATGATCGCCCCGTCTAATACAAAAACAAGCTGAACTGCGTGTTCACCGCCGCCTATGGCCCGCAGAAGGCCTATTTCCTCGCGGTGTTCCAGCACCGACCTGCGCTGGGCCTGGTAGATGTTAAGCGCCACCACGATAAAGATAAGGCCTACCAGTATAAACATGAACAGCTTCTCGGTGCGCAGCGCCCCGAAAAACGAGCGGTTGTAATCGCGCCAGCTTGAAAACGCCGCCCCGTCAAAGACAGGGTTGTTTCCAAGATTTTTTTTGGCCAGTTCAATGGCCTGCTGGTCATGGAAGCGGTTTTTCAGCTTGATGCCCAGAACAGGGCCGCTTTCGGAAAAAGCCGCCGCGCTGTCAATATCCATAAAAATCCAGCTTGTGTCATATTCATAAAAACCGGTCCTGAATATGCCGGTTACCGTAAATATTTGAAAACTTTCGCCGCCTTCTATAGAGGGCGAATTAAAAAGTGTCGGAATGGAAAATATGGTAATCTCGTCGCCGATCCTTAATCCCAGCCGCCTTGCAAGCTCGGCGCCCAACAGCGTGCCGCTCTTGTTTCTAAAACCGAATGAGGCTTCTTCTTCGACGCCCCATGGCTCCGGTTGAGGTTCAAAACTAAGGCGGCTTGCCATGGAAGCGTCCATTTCAAGAGCGTCTTTGGGAAGCCCTCGTACAATGGCAGCCTGCTGCCCTACCCTTTTTCCCTGAACCAGGCATTGGAATTCCAGGAATGGCACAGCCGCCTTTATGCCGGGAATTGTTAAAACCGCTTCCCTCGCGCCGCCAATATCCCCGCCTGCGACCGGCCCAATACGAAGATGGTATGAAGAAATCTCAAGTATGCTTTCGATAAACCCCAGTTGGAACCCGTTCATTACGGACAGGATCACGATAAGGGCAAGCACTCCGGTAGCTATCCCCAGAATCGACAGCACGGGGGCGGGCGATTTTTTTTTCTTTTTAAAAATATAACGCGATGCAACAAACCAAATCCACCTGAAATTCATCTGCGCCTGACCCTCTCCTCTGAAATTTTCCGCCCGTCTTCCCAAAAAGCCCTGAGTACCACAACGCCGTTCAGGTAAAGTTCCTCTGTCTCTTTAACGCCGTTGATAAGCACCTGCCGCTCAAGGACCCCGTTCCTTATATCGCGCTCGGCTATCCTGTTGCCCGATCCGTCATATTCATACTCAATGAGCCTTTTATCCCCGCCCTCAATTTTGAGAATAGAGGAAATCCTGTCCCCGGCCCATGTATTCGTTAATGTCCAAACAACTTCATTTCTGGCGTTGTACATGGTTTCGCTTAATACTCTGCCCTTTGAATCCGTATCATAAACCATACGGAAACCGGTTTCCGTCCGTTGAAGATCGCCGAAAAATTCTGAAGTAAGCGTCAATTTTTCTTTCAGGAAATCCTTGTCATAAGCCAGTACGCGGCCCGGAAAAACAAGGAGTATGGGCTCAAGCCCGGCGGCTCCCAGGGAAGCCGACGCTTCATGAAACACCCGTTCCACGTTTCGCAGAGAATTAGAACGGTTATACCTGTAATTATCCGTATGCGACGGCCTGTATTCGCCGGCATACGGGTCCCTTGTTTTCGTTTCCGCCGTTATTAGGGCGTTTCCTTTATAGGTATATTCCGTTAAAATTTCCCCGCCGTCTTCAAACAGCGAAAAATCCATTACGATATGGCCTTTTTCGTTGTATACTTCTATGAAACCGCTTGGCACTCTGGTTTCCGGCAGCTTGTTTGTTTCTTGAGCCCCGGCCGAAACAGGTTCCTCATATCCGCTTTCATTTTGAACATCTTCATCCTCAACCGGCCTGAAGACAGCGTTGACCCTTGTATTGCCTGTTTTATCGCGTAAAAGCCATTGTCTGCGGGTTTCTTTTCCTTCTTTATATAATACGCGAATTTCAATAATATATTCGTCTTTGTAGAAAGGCGATAAACGGGGTTCCAGTTCGTCGGAAGGCACGTAATCAATAACCAGCGCGTATTCGTTGCGGAGGGCTCCCAGGCGCGACGGGGTTTCCTCAAGAGCCATGCCCCCCGCGTTGGATCGGTACCAGCGGGGAGCAGGGTATTCGGGGATATATTCCGGCTCATCCACCGCTTCCGCATATTCAACAGAAAAAGAACCGTCCTCCATGTTACCCTGATTCGGATTATCTTCGTCTGCTCTTTCCTGGGTAATAGCGAAGAAAACCGCCACAAGAGAGAAAACGAGAAAAAAAACTACTGGAACCAGAGCCGGCTTCAATAAAGACCGCAATTTATTACGTAATTCCCGCAAATTCCCTCGCAAAGTCATGGGGAGCAAAAACCTTTATGTCCCCGTATTTTTCGCCTGTGCAAAGATAAGCCACAGGCATATGTAAAACGGAAGCAAGAGAGAAGACCACCCCTCCCTTTGCCGTGGAATCGTATTTTGTAAGTATCGCCGCCTGCGGGGAAACGGCCGCACTGAAAATCTCCGCCTGAGACAGGGCGTTTCTTCCGGTGGTGGCGTCCAGTACAAGGTATTTCACATAACGCGATCCTGGGGCTTTTCCCTCCACAATCCTGTCTATTTTCCGCAGTTCCTCAACAAGCGCCGACTTTGTGTGCATCCTCCCGGCAGTATCGGCGATGACGACGCCATTTATGCCGCCGCCATTCATGGCGACCGCGTCTTCCTTGGAAGACGAGGCTTCTATTGCATCATACACAACGGCTGCAGGATCGCCTCCCTGCTGGTGGGCGACAACCCTTAACCCCAGCCTTTCTCCGTGTATTTTTAATTGATCTATCGCGGCTGCCCGAAAAGTATCCGCGGCCGCCAGAACAGGATGTTGTCCCTGTTCCTTATAAATTGAAGCGATTTTGGCCGCCGTGGTGGTCTTGCCTACTCCGTTGACCCCCAGCAGCAGAATCACGGTCTGTACGTTTTGCGGCGGCGGCATAAATGGCGATGGCGGAAGCTCCTTCATGTTGTCAACCAGCATTCTTTCCAGCAGGCCGGCAAGCTTTTCCCGCGCTTCCTCCGTTTGTGAGATTTTTTCCTTCTTGCATGTCTGCTGCAGGAGTTCCACAGTACCATAAGCCTCCTGCGCGCCTATATCCCCCTCCACCAGCAGATCGGCAAGGTCGTCAAAGAATTCCTGCGAAATTGCGGATCGTCCGGAAAAAAAAATTCTTATTTTATCGGCAAATTTCATTTTTTCTCCGGTCTGGCAATCGGTGTGGCGTTTTCCGTCGAGGTATACAGGTAACGGGCAAGCTCAAAAATATTGTATGCCGCCACGGCTCCCAGCACAATCATGGAACCGGTATTTATATTACTCCATGTTTTGGTTTCGTTCCAAAAATCATAGCTTGAGGTATAAGGTATAACTTCGTTCCTGCCTTTGAAATTGCCGCTTGAGCTCCAGGCAAACATCACGGCAGCCCACATAGCGGCCCAGGACCAGTAATATCGCTCCCTCGCTTTATTCACCCTCTTCTGCCCCGCTTGATATGGCATTTTTAATTTTAAAGAAAAATCATAAGTTTCTTCCGGCGCGTTATATGTAGGAAAAACAATTTGCGCGGCCCGCCCGTTTCTGGTTTCAGCCGAAATATAACCAAATGTGTCAACGGGTATACGCAAATTATATGGAGCCTCCCCCACATACAGGGCCCCATGATAAATTGATACGCCTGAAGATTCGCCGGGTACGTTGATATTAACCCCGGAGTACAGCAATGGGTTTAAACTGACTTTAATTTCTGTAATCTCGCCCGGGACAAGATCGGTTTCCGCCAGCTCCGGCGTATAACCCTCCGCGGAGACTGCTACGGCGACCCTGCCCGGCGGGTGTTCCCGTTCATCAACAATTCCTTTCCCCGCGTAGCTGCTGTTAATAAGTATCTGGGCTTCAGGAGGATTTACGTTAACCGCTATTACAGCCGGCTTGCTGCCGGAAAGCGCGGAGCTAAGCCTGCCTGTAATCTCGTCAACCGCCCCGTCCATGTCGTCAAGTGAAAAAATTATTTCGTCCTCATAGACGTACGAGTTGGCGTACAGGACGAACAGCCTCAGCGCGATAATAAAACGTCCGTGGAATTCACGAATTGAGCCTGTGAGAAACGCGTCGGCTTTCTGGCTCTGGCAAAAACGCCTCTCTCCGCCGGACCTGGGAGGGTCGGGAAAATTCCCGCTTACATTGGCCGGGACCAGGCTAAACACAGGATCGATATTTACAAGAGGTTTTTCAACTTCCTTCTTTGCCAGATCCTTTTTAAGCTTTTCAATGTCAGAGTCGATTTTTTTAACATTTATCTGATACCGCCACTGTGGATCGCCCCTGTACAGCAAAAGCGATCTTTCGTCCTGTTTTTGTGAAAGGGCCTTTGCCGCGGCGTTTACCGACTGCCACCAGGCATAACTTTCATAATAGGCATACTCTGGAGAAATGCGAAACCTGTAGCTTATCGAATTAAGGCTGTCAAGGAGGTTTCTTGTGATTACATATCCTGAAATACGCTGTGACGGCGGAAGCATGGAATAGTCAAACTGGGTAACACAGAGAAGCCATTCGTTGTTGATGGGTTTTTGTTCTTCAGCGTCTGTCTTGCCGGAAGCGAATACAAGTGAGAAGTGAGAAGTGAGAAGTGAACAGAGAAAAAAGAAAAAAATTGTTTTCCTGTTTATCATTACTACTCCCTACTCCCTACTCCCCACTCCCTTCTTCGTATTCTGGTGCCACGTCAACCTAAGGTATTCCTCAATAAACTGGTCAATATCGCCGTCCATTACCGCCTGTATGTTGCCCGCCTCCGCTTTGGTACGGTAATCCTTTACCATGGTGTAGGGCTGAAAAACATAGGAGCGGATCTGGTTGCCCCATGAAATATCTTTTTTTTCCTGGTGGAACCGTTCCTTCTCCTTTTCCTTTTCCTGCCTGTAATGGTCGTAAAGCCTTGCTTTCAGCATACTCATGGCTACGGCGCGGTTCTTTATCTGGCTGCGCTCGTTCTGGCAGGCGACCACTATGCCGGTTGGAAGGTGGGTAAAACGGACGGCGCTGTCCGTCTTGTTGACATGCTGCCCCCCCGCGCCTCCTGACCTGTAGGTGTCCACCCTCAGGTCTTCCGGCCTTATCTCCACTTCTATAGAATCGTCTATTATGGGAAAAATGTAAACAGAGGCGAACGACGTGTGCCGGCGGGCGTTGGAGTCAAAGGGGGAGATACGCACCAGCCGGTGAATGCCCGTTTCCCCCTTAAGGTAGCCGAACGCGAAGTCCCCTTCAATCTTGCAGGTGGCGGACTTGATGCCCCCTTCCGCTTCCAATCTGTCAAGCTCCTCTATGGAAAAACCTTTGCGCTCGGCCCAGCGCGAATACATCCTGTAGAGCATCTGCGACCAGTCGCAGGCCTCGGTTCCGCCCGCCCCGGAGTGGACTGTCAGGAAACAGCCGTTCTTGTCCACTTCGCCGCTCATCATTTCCAGAAGGTTATGCTTATCAAAGCGGGCGCGCAGGTCCTTCAGGCCGCTCTCTATGCCGGCGCTTTCGCTTTCATCCCCCGCTTCCGAGGCAAGCTGGCACAGGGTTTCAAGGTCGTCTACGTCGGAGCGCATCTGTTTCCATGGCTCGTAGCGGTTTTTAAGCCCTTTAAGCTCGGACATGGTTTTTTCCGCCGAGGCGGTATCGTTCCAGAAGCCCGCTTCGGCGGTTTTCGCTTCCAGATCCGCTGCCCGTTGCCCGAAAGAATCGTCAAAGCCGCCTCCAGGTTTCATATATTTTGGATTTAATTTCCCTTACAGGGCCGTTCAATTCCGCAAGCAGCATTTCAAACCTCTCTATAATAAAAGATATCGAAAAAAAAAAGATTACGCAAGTGAAAGGGAGCTATAATGCCTCAATAACTCTTAATTACAGATATAGAATATCATTCACAGGCACGTTGATATTATGTTTTTTACAAGTTCCATAAGGGCAAGCAGGGTTTATGCCTTTACCACAAATTGCCGTCTTTATCAAACGCCCATTCCTCAGGATCGCTTAATATTTCAACGCGCTTGTTTGCCTGTGCTTCCTCACGCATATATTCGGAAACCCAAAGATACTCGGTGTGGAAACTGTCTGCCACCCTTATGATCTTCGGGCGTTCCTTGTCGTTCCCTATACAGGTCCGCAAAGCCATCTGAACCGCTTCCCTGTCGCTGTCTACAATAAAAGGAATCCGCACCAGTTCCACGCCGCGCGATGTTACCGCGTTTACATACGTCGCGTCATAGTCAATCTTGTTGAAAAGCCGCCTGGTGATAATATGGGCCGCGCCTATGCCAAAGGCGACGCCGTGCGTTTCCTGCGTCAGATCAAGGATCGCCGTCCTTAAAGCGGTAATGCCGCCTTCGGTAATAAAAGGCGTGCATGGGCCGGTTCCCGTTACATTGGGATCCATGCCCGTACCCGCGATGTTCTTTCCTATCCGTTCCACAACCAGAACGTCAGTTGCCTTAAAATTAATTAAGGGAAGATGGGTTCTGGCTTCGTTAAGCAGTTTAGGCTCTTCTTCCTCAATCTCGTCAGGCCTAAGGGCGATGAATTTACAGGTCTCGCTGTACGCGTTTTCCATTATGCCGAAACCAAGGATAATCGGAGCGTTCCGTAAAATGGTTTTTCCAAAAAGGGGAACCATGTGGTGCATATGCCCAAACCCGTTTTGATGGCAAATATCCGCGCCTTCCCGTTTGCCCAGGCCTATTGCCATCATTTTCATAATTCCGCTTTCATAAACGCCATGAAAATCTGTGTGGGGCTTAATCCGTCCCGCTACAATAATCCCGTCCGCTCCCGCCGCGTTTTTGTCAATCCTTACCTTATGCCCCTCGCCGCTGTCGCCTATGACGACAGTTTCCATCGAAGAAAGAATAGGGCAACCGATAAATTCTTCCGTCACCCCGTAGCTTTCAATAAGAGCCTTTTGCCCTTCCGCGCTGGCGCCGCCGTGGCTGCCCATAGCCGGAACGACAAAAGGCTTAGCGCCTTTGGACTTTACAAAATCAACAATAGCCCTGGTGATAATTGATATGTTGGCAACGCCGCGGCTCCCGCAGGTAATAGCGATACGCTTGTCCTTCTTTATATAATCCCCAAGATCGGCGCGCGACATTTGCGCGTAAACCACGCCGGGAATATCGGAAGGTTCTATTTTATGCGGATCAAAAATCTGCCTGACCTTAATCATCCTGGGGATTTTAACCTCAGAGCATAGTTGTGTAATGATAGCGCCCATTATAAAACTCCTTCCCTAATTGAGAAAATTATAAAATTTTCCCAAACAGAAAATGCAGAATCAGCAATTCCGCAAAACCGACAGCCCACGCTATCGTCGTGGTAAAAGACCATGTCCTTATCTGT
>Ga0268262_10003473_pt1 | contig 17014 bp, 19 predicted proteins | sample TergutNc150P3_FD_190354 | JGI IMG/M metagenome (GOLD analysis project Ga0268262, IMG submission 190354) | Nasutitermes corniger P3 segment gut microbial community from laboratory colony in Florida, USA - Nc150 P3 (SPAdes) (version 2) | ecosystem: Host-associated > Arthropoda: Insects >... | reverse complement strand
ATGGCATTAGGACATCATTGGAAAATTTTGATGAATTGCCAAAAGTTAAGATTGTTCCGCTTTATGCCATAGGGGGAGTTGCGGAAAATAAAACGCCTAAATTTTGATAAATTTGACGAAAATTGGGAAAAATTAGGAAAAAAAAAATAAAAAATAGCCCACAATACGAAAAAAATATATTTTTAATAAATGAGGGCTATTATGAGAATTTTTTCCTTTGCTGTACTGCTCGCGACATCAGTTGCGTTTTTGTCTTGTAGCAATGGCCCAATGCTAGAATCTGGAATGTTCAAGCAAAGCTATTATGAAGAAGAGCAATACGAAATGGCTCCTCCAAATACAGATATAAGTTCAGATGAAGTTGAATTATATTGCAAAGATATGACTTATGAAGAAAGTATAGATTGCGTTGCAAGTCTAAACGACAAAAAACAAGAAGACTATAAAACATGGCAAACTAAAAAGAGTACGCAGCCTAAGCAGACTGCGCAGAAAAAACAAACTGCACAAAAAAAACCGGTTAAAAAAACTACACAAACTAAACAAACCAAAAAGCCTACACAAAATAAACAGAAAAAGTGATTTACTATATTAACCCCTGATGACAAACACCTATACTGAACTAGCAAATGCCCTTAATTCACATTTGGGCTCAAGTGTGGCTTCCAGGGTTCTCTCTGAGCGAGGCAAAAAAATTTACTTTCCGCACAAAGGCATTCTTGGTCAAAGCGCAGAAGCCAAAGGCACAGAGATTAATGCCACAATAGGAACGGCTTTTGAAGACGATGGCACACCGCTTATGCTCCAAACAGTTAAGAACGCCTTTGCCATGCCAGATCATATAATTCATGCAGGCTTTCTTTACCAACCAAGTTTTGGCAAAGCCCTGCTTCGCAAAAAATGGACAGAAATGTTGTCTAAAAAAAATAAGAATTTGCAGAACATAAAATTCAGCGAACCTGTTGTCACAGCTGCCCTAACCCACGCTCTTTCTGTATCTGCCAGCTTGTTTCTAAACCCCGGAGAAACCATTATAATTCCCGATTTATATTGGGATAACTACGATTTGATTTTCTGTGAGACTTATGGAGCGCAGATTAAAACATTCAACACCTTTAAAAATGGAAATTTTGATGTGGCGGCTCTAGCCGCGGCTTTGGAAGAAGGTGCCAGTGGCAAAAAAGTGGTGCTTTTGAATTTCCCAAATAACCCCACGGGCTACACAGTGACAGAAACAGAGGCAAATGAAATTTGCAAAACACTTATAGCCTGTGCTAAAAAAGGTAGCGATGTTGTTGTTCTTTTAGACGATGCTTATTTTGGATTGGTTTACGAACATGGCATATATAAAGAATCCCTATTTGGGCTTTTGGCAAATGCTCACGAAAATCTATTAGCCGTAAAGCTAGATGGCCCAACAAAAGAAGATTATGTTTGGGGTTTTAGAATTGGTTTTATAACATTTGCTTTTCATGGAGCTAGTGTACCTCAGCTTAAAGCCTTAGAAGACAAAGCCGCAGGCATGGTGCGAGCTACCATATCTAACACCGCAAGCACATCTCAAGAAATTTTGTTAAACGCATATAGCAGCGAAAGCTACGAAAAAGAGAAACATGAAAAATTCCACACTCTAAAAATTCGCTATGAAAAAATAAAACACGTTTTGGCAGCTCACAAGGAATACGAACAATCTTTTACCGCCATGCCTTTTAACAGCGGATATTTTATGTGCGTTAAAATAAACGGCGCAGACCCAGAAGCTGTGCGACAAGAATGTTTGAAAAATCACAGGCTTGGAGTTATAGTGCTATCTGGGCTTATTCGCATAGCATTTTCCTCTGTTGCCTTAAACAAAATAGAAGAACTTTTTGAAAGGCTCCACAAAGCGGTGCAGGCGGTAAAAGCATGATTCTCCGCCAACGCTCAACAATTTCTGTTCCAGGGCATATAGAAAAAATGCACACAAAAGCATTTGCCTCTCCAGTTGACGTTATTATGCTGGATTTGGAAGATTCTGTTCCTGTTGAAGCAAAGAATTTGGCAAGGGGACAAGTGATTAAAACTTTAGCCAGCACTAAAGCTTGCGAAGGCATGGGAATATCTGTTAGGGTAAATGGCACAGATACTCCCTATTGTTTTAGAGATGTTATAGAAGTTGTGGAAGCGGCAGGCGCAAAAATAGATTCCATAGTTTTGCCAAAAGCAGACAGCGCAGGTGATGTGCATTTTCTCTCTCGCTTATTAGACGGCATAGAAGCGGAACTCGGCACAGAAAAACAAATAGCCATAGATGCGAGCATTGAATCTGCCTTGGCTATTGAAAACATATCAGAAATTGCGGCCGCTCCAAGAGTGCGTTCTTTAATTTTTGGAATAGCAGATTACAGTGCCTCCATAGGAGCAAGACTGAGCAGCATTAGCGGGCACGGCGAAGAAGATGCTGAGGTTTATCCTGGGCATAGGTGGAATTATGTTATGTCTAAAATAGTGCAAACCGCCAAAGCCCACAATTTGCTCGCTATAGACTCTCCTTATGGGAACTTCAAAGATTTGCTGGAACTTGTTAAAAGCGCAAAAATATCTGCTGCGCTAGGCTTTGATGGCAAATGGGCAATTCACCCAAGCCAAATAGAAACCATAAACAACGTATTTTCGCCCACAAGCGAAGAAATAGACAGAGCAAACCGCATTCTTGAGGCTGCGAGAACAAACCCAGGGCGCGGAGCGGTTGCCATAGATGGCAGAATGGTGGACAGAGCAACCATAAGATTGGCTAAAAAATTGGTAGATTCTGTTAGATAATGAATAAATTCTGGATAATTCTGGTATTGTTTGTTGTGACGAGTTATTCGCAGGAAGGTTCCATTTCTTTGAATAGCATGGAGCCGCCTAAAACAGAATTGTTTTATACAAATGAAATCCCAAAAATAGGCGATACTCTTCACCTGAAAGTTATTATACCGCAAGGGTGGCATATAAATGCAAACAAGGTTCCAGACGATTTTTTGGTACCAAGCAAAACGGAAGCCTCTGCGCGAGGTGTTGAGTTTGAGCCTGCGATATGGCCTGAACCTATAAAGCAGCACAACGATTTGCTGAATATGGACTTACTTTTGCTACAAGACACTTTTACCATTAGCCTACCAATAAAAACCCTTCAAAAAAACAGCGACCCTTATGGTGTAAAAGTTAAATTCACCTATCAGGCTTGTTCCAATATATGCCTGCCGCCAAAAACAATGGAGATTCTTTTAGGCGAAAAAAAAAACTCTGGCTTATTAGGCAATAACAATAACAGCAGCAATAGTGGCAATAGTATTAGCGAAACTTCATTTTTCTTATATCTTTTGCTAGCGATGCTAGGCGGCTTGCTTTTAAACCTTATGCCCTGCGTGTTGCCAATTTTGTCTCTGAAAATTTTTGATTTGATGCGAAACACAGGAGAGGCAAAGCAATGGGCTTTTGCCACAACAGCTGGCATAAGTTTTTCCTTTTTTGTTATTGCTGCTATAATTGTAGGTGTTCGTTTAACAGGAAATGCCATCGGCTGGGGATTTCAGTTTCAGCATCCTGCGTTCATAGCGACAATGGCTTTGGGTGTTATGATTTTCGCTTTGAATCTTTTGGGGATTTTTGAGATATGGATGCCAGGCAGCATGACTCAAAATTTGGAAAAACATTCAAAAGGTTCCTTTGCTCATGGAATTTTACTAGTTCTTTTATCTACTCCCTGTTCCGCACCCTTTTTGGGCACTGCGGTAGGTTTTGCCTTTGCAGCGCCTATTCCAAAGCTATTTGCAATTTTTGCCGCTGCTGCAATAGGATTATCCCTGCCATACATAATTCTAGGCATATTCCCGCAATGGACTAAGAAAATGCCGCGACCAGGGCAATGGATGGAGATATTAAAGCAGTTTTTGTGTTTTCCAATGCTACTAACCTTTGTTTGGCTGCTTTGGGTTTTTGCACGTGAAACGGGAATAGAATGTTCTGCAAAGCTAGGCGTGTTTATGTGCATAGCCTGCTTTTTTGCGTGGTTATCTGGTTTAATTGCAAAGCCAGGGAAACCTTGGCCGCGTTTTGCCATTCTGTGGCTAATTTTCATTATCATATACATATTCTCATGGAATCTTTGGATTCACCCGCAAATAAACAATAATCCTGATGAGCACTGGATTTCTTTTTCCCAAAAAAAGCTAGATAGCCTGCAAAACAAGGGTTTGGCTATTTGGGTAAACGGCTCGGCAGATTGGTGCATAACCTGCAAGGTAAATGAAAAAGTATTTGAAAGCGAAGCCGTAAAAAAGGCCTTTGAAGAAAGGACAATAGTTAAAATGCGCGCAGATTATACCTCTCCTAACGAAGAGGCACTGAAATTCTTTGAATTTTATGGGCGTAGCGCGGTTCCCTTTGACTTGTTCATAACTTCTCGCGGGAAAGAGATTTTAATGAGTGAGATTCTAACAGAGGATGCCGTTATTGAAGCGTTAAAAATGGCATATTGAAAATAATTTTCTATATTTGTTTATACATATAGGAGGAGGGGAGATATGAAAAAATATCCCATTAAGTTGTGCTTTTGCGCATCTAGCGGTGGTCATTATTGGGCAATGCTTCAATTAAAGGCTTTGTCAGAGAAATATCCTAGTTTTATCATAACCGAAAAGCAGGATTACGAGGAGGAATGTTCAACAGGGCGTATCTATTTTGTGCCTATGCTTAATCGCAAAAAATTTGTTTCTATATTCCTTTTGTTTTACGTGGCTATAAAAACATTTTTTATTATGGTTAAGGAAAAACCTACTCATATAATAGCAGATGGTGCTTTTGTCACCGTCCCGTCTATGTTTATAGGCAAATTATTCGGTAGAAAAATTGCTTTTTTTGAAACACTCGCTAGAGTTAGCAGTCCAAGCTTAACAGGTAAAATAGCATACAAGTTTTTTGCAGACCTGTTTATTGTCCAGTATAATAATATGCTGAAAGTTTACCCTAAAGCACGGGTAGGGAGCGTATTATGATTTTTGCGATCACTGGTACACAAAAATTTGGCTTTAACCGTTTGCTAAGGGCAATGGACGATTTGTTTGCAAATAAAAAGATAACCGACAAAGTTTTTGCGCAAACGGGTTATTCAACTTATATTCCGCAGAATTACGAATATTCTCAATATTTGTCAATGTCGGAATTTAACAAGCATGTAAGCGAAGCCTCTTTGATAGTTTGCCATTCTGGAGCGGCATCAATAAATACTGCATTAAAGGCTGGCAAAATAGTTGTTGTGGTTCCTAGACTTCAAAAATTCAATGAACACGTGGATGACCATCAGCTTGAAATTGCAAAGAAATATGGCGATGCAAATCTTTTGGAAGTTTGCTATGATATAGAAAAACTATATGAACATATTGAGATTGCAAAAAAGAGAGAATTTGCAAAATTGGAGAATAATCAAAACAAGATAGTTGATATTATAGGCAATTGGCTAGAAGATAAGGGAGCGAGGTGAAATGAAAAAGCGTCCCATGAAATTGTGTTTCTGCGCTTCAAGCGGAGGTCATTATTGGGAGCTTTTACAGTTAAAAGATCTTGCAAACAAATACGAGAGCTTTTGCATAACCGAAAAAATGATTTTCAATATGGAAAATTTATGCGAAAAAACATACTATTTACCTCAAGTTAACAGAAAAATGTTAATATCAATAGTTTTGTTTTTTGCCGTTTCAAAAAAAAGCTTTTCAATTATAATTAAAGAAAGACCAAGTCATATAATATCTTCTGGTGCATTTTTCACATATCCTATAATGTTGTTTGGAAAACTACTAGGAGCAAAAATTTTGTTTTTTGAATCATTAGCAAGGACAAATTCAAAATCATTAACTGGAAAATTAGTGTATCCTTTTGCTGATCTATTTATTGTTCAATGGAACAGTATGCTTAAACTGTATCCAAAAGCAAAGATAGGGAGAGTTTTATGATATGCTAGAAAATACAATTCACATTTGTACCACATCGCCTGGAGGAATGAATACTGTTGTAAATGGCTATGTTAAATTATTTGGTTTGCCAAGAAAAAACTATTGGAGCAGTCATAGTTGGAATTTTATCGCATCAATTTTTAAAACAATTTTAATTTGTGTTAGAATTATTTTTGATTCTCATAAAATATACCACTTGCATACGGCAAAAAGGGGTTCTATTTTACGAAAATCTTTTATAAGTATTTTTATACGTTTTAAACGAAAAAAATATATAGTTCATTTACACGCAGGACAATCCAAAGAATTGATGTTAGAGTCAAAACTAGAAAGAAAACTTACAGAAAACCTTTTGCGGCATTCAAGTGCTATTATTTGCATAACAAAAGATATGAAAAATTTCCTTGCTGAAGATATGAAAATAAAGGATAATGTTTTTGTAGTTCCAAATTTTTGCGAAACAATAATAGAAAAACCTGTAGATTTAGCACATCATAAAGAACCCTTGAAAATTGTTTATTGCGGAACTTTTGTAAAAAGCAAAGGGATTTTTGACTTAGTTGAAGCTTTTGAGAGAGCAAAATTTGAATGTCCCGTGATTTTGGACTTATTCGGCAATGGAATAGCACCGAAGATAGACAAAAAAAATATAAATGTCTGTGGCTGGGTTAAACATGCTGAATATTTGAAAATTTTGCCAAATTATGATTTTTTGGCATTACCCAGCAAATACGAAACATTTGGTTTGGCTTATGTAGAAGCTATGGGTTTTGGCTTGCCTGTTATTGGTACTTTTGGGCCAGCAATTCCAGAAATTGTGAAAAACAATGAAACGGGCTTGCTCGTTGAGTTTGGAAATATTGAACAATTAGCGATGGCATTAGAAAAACTGGCAAACAACGTGGAATTACGAGTTGAATTGGGTAAAAATGCTTGGGAAGATGTTAAAAATAGGTTTTCGCCTCAAATTGTATTGGAAAAATTGGAAGAGGTATATGGGAATATTGAGGTATAGAAAGTGAAATATTACATAAGTTTATTTTTTGCTATTTTGTGGATAGATTCTTGTAGTGGGCTTTTTTATCAAATTTTCCCTATACTTGAGAAATTTAGTTCTTTATTGTTATTTTCATGCGATTTTGGTATAATATTGTTGGCACTCACAACACTCAGACATAGATCTTTAAAATATTTAGTTTTATTCTTTTCTATAATATTAATTGGTTTAATACCCTATACTTATGAAGATGGAATTACCATCGTGCAGTTTTTAAATGGTTCTCGTGATTTTGTTCCTCTGTTTTTTTCTTTAATTTTTATAACTAATATGTTGTACAGCAATCATAGAGTAATTTTCTATCAAAAAATGAATAAATTTATATTATATTTTTTATGTGTGCAAGTACCAATATGTATTGTACAATTTTTTATATATGGTATGGGCGATGAAGTTGGCGGAACGGGCGGAAGTTTTGGATCTGGAAATATATCTATACTAATCTATACAGGTACATTTTATTTATTATCGCAAACGGCAAATACAAAAAAACTTCTGGAAGTTCTTTTTAAGAATAAATATTTATTATTACTGTGGATACCATCTTTAATAAACGAAACAAAAGTGACATTTCTTTTAATCCCCCTTTTTTTTCTGATGTGCTTTGAATATAATTTTCGCAAAATAATTAGAAATATTCCCGTTATACTTATAGGAATTATTTTTTCATTCGCTTTTTTGCAAATGTATCAATATTTTAATGAAGATAGGTCTCTTGCAGAAGTTATGCAAGGTGGCTATATAATTGAATATGATTTGGAAAAATCTTATGAGACAATAGAAAAGTATGGAGACGAACTTGGAAAATATACAGATTCAAGAACATTGCGCTTGATTTTAGGTATGTTGGAACTGAGCAAAAATAATATGAGTTTAATATTTGGGAAAAGTTTGGGGCATTTTAAAGGAGGTACAATTGGGCAAACAAAATTCGCAAAGGAAAATGAATATGTTACAGGAAGAGGCTCAAAATCATTTATTCTCGTAGGGCTTATGCAAATTGGAATAGTGGGAACAATACTTGTTTATTTGGCTATTTTTATAGGTTTATCCAAACGAAATGAAAAACTCCCTAGTTTGGAAAATAATAATTCTAAAATGAGATGTTTTTTGCTTTTAGTTACAATAGGAATATCATATTATTCTACAGCATTTTTAAGTTTTTATTTATCTGCTATGTTTTTTTACATAGGAATTGTTTCTACATTGCCAAATTCTATAATGGAACAATTAAAAGCTCAACCATTTTATTCTAAGAGAAAACAATATTCTATTTTAAAACATCTTTATTTACCAAAAGCGAATTTAAGTGCAGCATAAGAGGAACTATGAATGTAATTTTTTTCATTTACAATCTCGAAAACGCTGGAGGCACGGAGCGTATAGCTACGCTAGTGAGCAACGAACTCGCAAAAAGAGGATACAAAATTTTTATAGTATGCTTAGACTTTTCTAAAAAATCATTCTTTGATATTTCGCCAAATATAGAATTATTAAATCTCAAGCAATCTAAATTTAAAATAATTAAATTTATATACAATATTGTTTCACTTAGAAAAATATTGAAACGCATAGGGAACGGAATTTTAATCAATGTTGGAACCGAATTAATTTCTAGGAGTTTGCCAGCATCTATTGGAACTGACTTCAAAATTTTCTCTTGGGAACATCGCGATATAAGGATAAATTTAAAACCTCTGTCTAAGTTATCTAGGTGGTTAATTTGCCGTTATGCAGATAAACATATTTTATTGTCTGAAACTGATGTTGATTATGCAAAAAATAAAAGAAATGAAAAAAATGCTTTATGTATTCCAAATTTAATTCCAATTTGTGGCGAAATTTCTCCGAGTAGTTTAGATAATAAAAAAATACTATGCGTGAGCAGAATTTGCAAAGAAAAAGGAATGGACTTATTGCTGAATGTTTGGAAATTGGTTTTTGCTAAACATTCAAATTGGATTTTGCAAATAGTTGGCAACGTAGGAGAAAATTTTTATTTTGAAAAAATTGAAGGAGTGGAAATTTTTGAATCAACCCAATCCATTGAAACTTTTTATAAAAATTCATCAATATATGTTTTGCCATCTCGTACAGAATGTATGCCTCTTGTAGCCTTAGAATCTAAAGCTCATGGTTTGCCTATTGTGTCCACAAATTGGGGCGAGAATGTAAAAGAATTAATAGAAAATGGAATAAACGGATTTATTATAGAAAATTTTGATGCTCAAGAAATGGCTGAAAAAATAAATGAATTGATAGAAAATGAGCCTTTGCGAAAACAAATGGGACGAGCCTCCTTTGAGTCTTCAAAAAAATATGAATTGAATAGCGTTATGAATAAGTGGGAGAAGTTATTATGTTCATAACAAAAAGGAGGCGTTATGTCAAAAACTTCAAATAAATTGTCCAGATTGGTTTCTAGAATAGGCAGAAATAATTCATGGATAAAAAAAACCTTTTTATGGCCATTATGGCCAAAGGTACTTAGACCTATTTATTGGAAATTCAATGAAACTCTATTTAGAATAGATGGCCGTACATATTTCAATGCGAATGCCAAACGAGTGGAATTTGTGACTAACTTATTTTGCGATGAAGAGTCCAAAAAAACTTTCTGCGGAATTATAAATTCTAGACAAATTCACAAAAAAATCAACTTTATATATCACGGCAGTGATACTCAATACTTTATAAACAACTTTTTCAAATATGGAAAAAACGAAGTGTTTATAGATTGCGGAGCTTATGACGGAGATACAATAGAAAATTTTTTAAAATTACAAAATATGGAATATGATCAAATTATCGCTTTTGAACCAGGTATAGAAAATTATAAAATCTTAGAAAATAAATTCAAGGGGGATAAATTTATATTAATTAATAAGGGAGTATATAGCAAAAATACTAAACTTTATTTTTCAGAAAATAATTCTGGAGGAGAAGTTTCAGAAATTCCTACTGGAATGAAAAATGAAATAGAAATAGATGTTATAGCTATTGATACTCTAACAAATATAAAAAAAGTTACATTCATAAAAATGGACATTGAAGGTGCAGAAATGGATGCTTTAGAAGGCGCAAAAGAAACCATTTTAAGGGATAAGCCACGCCTCGCCATTTGCATATATCACTCAAATGAAGATATGCTCAGAATAGCAGAATGGATTCATAATTTGGTACCTGAATATAAATTTTATTGTAGGCATCACTCTCATGTATTTATAGCTGAAACCGTGCTTTATGCACAAATTATGGAGGAATAATTATTTAAATGCAAAAAATTGAGAAAATAATTCACTATTGTTGGATTGGCAATGCTCCAATGTCCAATTTGAATTTGAAATGCTTGGAGAGTTGGAAAAAATATTTGCCAGATTACAAAATAATACATTGGAATGAAAATAATTCCCCAATGAAACATCCATACGTTAAAGCCGCTTTGGAAAGAAAACTCTATGCTTTTGCAAGCGATTATGTTCGTTTATATGCTTTGCAAAAATTTGGTGGAATATATATGGATACAGATATGGAATTGATTAAAGATCCAACTCCACTTTTAGATGATTTGGAATTTTTTAGCGCTTATGAAAAGGTAGAGGCTAAATCGGTTAGTTGCGGAATGTTTGGGGCATGTAAAAATAATAATATAATAAATCAAATGCTGAAATATATTGATGAATATTGTGTTCCAAAAAAATATTTTGTGACCATTCCCGCTATTGCCACGCATATCATAAAAAAAATGCCTGAAAATGAATTTGTTAAAATATACCCATACAAATATTTTTATCCTTATAATCCAAGTGACGAACAGGGAGATAAACAGTTAATGTTTTCTTCTATCACTGAAAATACCTATGCCATTCATCATTGGGATGCTTCGTGGGCTGGGAAAACATTTTGGCATAGAGTTAAGAGAAAATTAAAGAAAATTTTGCGTTTAAATTGGCAAGTTAGTTATGAGGCGGAGTAAATGATTTCAATAATAGTTCCCATTTACAATACCTATGAGATTTATTTAAGAGAATGTTTAAATAGCATTTTAGCGCAAACATTTACAAATTGGGAAGCAATTTTAATAGACGATGGTTCAACTGATAGTACTGGCAAAATAATTGATGAATATGCCGAAAAAGACTCTCGCTTCGTTGCGATTCATAAGCAAAACGAAGGCACTTTGCTTGCGAGAAAAACCGGATTGGAAAATTCAAAAGGCGAATTTATAGCAAATATAGACCATGATGACACATATAATCCACAATTCTTGGAAAAAATGTATGCAAAAATAACAGAAACAAATGCAGATTTTGTGTATTGTAAATGCCAAGTTAGGGATGAAAAATACTATTCTTATTGCATAAAGGATTATAAATGGAGCACGGAATTATCTGAAAATGTTGCAATGATGTTAACGCCTTGCTCTGGAACGAGTAATCTTACGTGGAATAAATTGATAAAAAGAAACATTTACGAAAAAGTTAATTTTCCAAATGTTAATCTCACCATAGGTGAAGACCCCATTCAAATGGTTCAAGTTGCGTATCATTCAAAATCAACGGCTTATGTTTCGGAAAATCTTTATTTTCATAGATTGGATAGCGGGCTTACGAGTATTACTTCACTAACTTTGGGCAAAATTCAAAAAAGCATTTATGCTGTATTAATTTTGAACAAGGTTCTTGAAAATATGTTTAATAGCATTGTCCCCCAGAATGTAAAAACTGCCTTTTATAGTTTTTGTAAATTTGTGCCATATATTTACTTTCTTTTAGACAAAAAAACAAGAACAGAATTTAAGAAAGACTTGGAACCTTTTTTGCCAGAACTTATAAAATATGAAAAAAGTTTGAACTTGAAAATATGTTTGCTGTTAGCAAATAAGGGTATAGAATTTCCGTTTAGATTGCGTGAAAATATTAAAAATCTTATAAAAAGGGAAGCAAATGAAAAACGAAGAAATTAAAATAGCAGTATGTTATTATCAACCTTGGAAATTGCCAAAGGAAAAAATATTTTTTCCCATTCAAGCAGGTAAAGCAATTTCGCCGTTTGAATTAAAAATGCAAGGAGATAACACAGGGGATAACATTAGCGAGAAAAATGCAGTTTTTAGCGAATTTACAGCTTGGTATTGGGTGTGGAAAAATATAAAAAAAATATATCCAAATATAAAATATATAGGCTTGTCGCACTACAGAAGATTTTTTGCACTTGATGTAGAACCGCTCCAATATGTATATATTCTTAAAAATAAAATTCCTATTATGGCAAATTATGATGAGTTGATAAAAAAGGCTTTATTAGATAATGACATTATTTTATCTAAACCTGAATATTTTGGAATGAGTGTAATAGAACAATATTGTCATTATCATTATGAATCTGACTTATTGATTATAAAAGATATAGTGAAGGAACTATATCCAGCTTATATAAATACTTTTGATTTTGTTTTTAATAATGACCGTGGAATATCACTATATTGTATGATGATATGCAGATATGAATTATTAGACAATTATTTTCAATGGCTTTTTTCTATATTATTTGAAGCAGAAAAACGAATAGATGTATCAGAACGCAATAATGAACAAAAAAGGGCAATTGCCTTTATTGCAGAGAGGTTGTTAAGTGTCTATGTTAAACATAATGACCTCAAAGCCGTATATAGGCCAATATTTTTTATTAAAGGAGATAAAATTGTTAATGGAAAGGTGCATTTAAGAAATATGATAAAGAATTTTATAAAGAATTGTGTTCCGTACGGAATATTAAAGCTGTTTAAATGGGAATGTTGAAAAATGATTAACGATAAATCTGAGCAAGTTTATTCCAACTCTACGAGACCGGAGATGATTCAATTTTTGCCAAACGAATATTCCAAGGTTTTGGAAATTGGCTGCAATGTTGGAAATTTCAGGCAATTTTTGAGCAAATCATGCCAGTATTGGGGTATTGAGCCATTCAAAGAAGCTGCAAATATTGCTAAAACAAAAATGGATAAAGTTTTAGTTGGATTTTATGATAATGTTATAAATGAAATTCCAGATAATTATTTTGATTTGGTTATTGCAAACGATGTTATTGAACACATGGAACAACCGTGGAATTTTCTGAAATCCATTAAAACAAAGATGACAGAAAAAGCTTCGCTAGTGCTATCTGTTCCTAATGTTCGTTATTATTATAATTTAAAAAACTTGTTATTTTACAAAGATTGGGAATATGTAGATACTGGGATTTTAGATATAACGCATTTAAGATTTTTTACGGAGAAAAGCATAATCCGCTTGCTGAATGAAAATGGATTTGAAATTGAAATGATGAAAGGGATAAATTCTATGAAAACTATGAGACGGCATTTGCCCAAACACAGGTTTATACAATTTGTTTTTGGAGCTGATATAAAATATTTGCAATTTGGAGTGAGAGCAAAGATAAAATGATTTCCATAATAACTTGCTCCATAAAACCTGAAATATGCCAAAAAATGCTTAATAGCGTAAGTCAAACTATTGGCTCAGAATATGAAACTATAGTTTTTGATAATAGAGAAGAAAAACTTGGGCTTTGTGCAGCTTATAATAAAGCCGCTAAAGAGGCAAAAGGAAATTATTTGTGCTTTGTCCATGAAGATATTGTAATTAAAGCAAATGATTGGGGAAAAGAATTAATAAAATTTGCTGAACATAATAACGACTGCGGAGCCATTGGAATTGCTGGAGGAAAATGTGCTAATAGAAATTTCATTAATTGGAGCGTTTCAGGCTCTTTAATTAAAGTTTATGATGGTGTTAGTTATGGAAATAATTTAGATACTGAAACTAATCTTTTTTATCATTACGTAAATCCTGATAATGAAATTTTTTCAAAAGCCGTTTGCTTAGATGGGGTATTTTTATTTGTTAAAAAAAGCATTTGGGAAAATAATAAATTTGATGAAGAAACTTTTAAAGGATTTCATTTTTACGATGCAGATTTTTCTTTTTCCATATCTCAAAAATATCAAAATTATGTCTATTTTGGAATGGATATCTATCATTTTTCCGCTGGCAATGTAGAAAAAACTTTTTGCGAAAATATGTATCTGTTTCAAAAGAAATGGAAATATAGGTTGCCATATTGCTTGCCAGGGTACAAAGTTTCTTTTAAACAAGAATTGGAAAAAGTTAAGGAGGTACTTTATCTATACAGAGAAAATGGTTTTTCCATAATAGAAAATCTCAGAAGAATTTATAAAATAAACGGATCTTTATTTTCTATATTCTTTTGTACATATTTTTGGGGGGAGTGGTTGAAATGTCGATTAAAGAAACTTATTCGGAGCGAGGGCTAGAAAGTTATGATTTTTAGAAAATATTTTAATAAAATTAAAATGCGCATTTATAATAAAAAGTTTCTTAAAGCATGGGCTATGCAAAATAAGAATAATTACGCTAGCCCAGGAGAAATTTTTTCTACTGACAAAATAGAATCATTGAAGCGTTTAGAAATTGGCAAAAAAAGCTATGGTGCTATAAATTTTGTAGATACCCATACATCAGGCTATATGTTAAAAATAGGCTCCTATTGCAGCATTGCCCCTAGGGTATATTTTTTATTAGGAGCAGAACATAATGAGTCTTTAATATCAACTTATCCATTTAAAGTAATGCTATATGGAACAAAAAAAGAAGGCTTATCAAAAGGCGATATTGTGGTTGGAAATGATGTGTGGATTGGCATGAGTGCCATTATTTGCGGTGGCATTGAAATTGGACAAGGAGCGATTATAGCTGCTGGCAGCGTTGTGACGAAGAATGTAGAACCATATTCTATTGTGGGTGGAAATCCGGCAAAACATATCAAATATAGATTTGCAGAAAATCTGAGAGAAAAATTGTCAAAAATTGATATTGTAAAGTTGTTTGATTCCTTTGCAGAAAAGGATATGGATTTGATCTACACGCCTTTAACAGAGGAAATTTTAGATAAAATGCTTTTGATGACAAATGTTTTTTCTTCTTTTTCTAAAACCAAATAATATGTACTTGGGATGAAAATCATTAGGAAGCATAAACTTGTGACCAATAAATTTCTTATGCTTTCCAAATGATAGCTTATAAAAATTGGCAAAGGCAAACAAATTACAGATAAAACTAATATCCTTAATAAAATTTTGCTTATGAACATAAAAATTTTAAAATTTATTATAGGTTTCGCTAAGAAAAATATATTGATAATTCTAACAATATTTATCGTTAAATAAACAATGGGAACAATGGCGGGAGAAAAATTAAGTTTGAACAAAATATAAACGAAAATTAAATTATTCATAGTTAGAATACTGTCTATGATTAAAAAACGTTTAATTTTTCCAGTTGCCGTTATAGCTAGTGCAATAGGGATAAAAAACATACACAAACACCAATCCACAACTCTAATCTGGCAAAAAACAACTGCATATTCCGGCACGGTTTTAAGCCACAAATGCAAAACGAAATCCATATTTAAAACAAGCGGAACGGCAAGAGCAAAAGAAATCAAAAAAGAGAATTTAATTGAACGAAACAATAAACTGTGCAAATAATCCATATCGCCTTTTGCATAGCTCTTTGTTATTTGAGGATTAACGGCTGCAAAAAAATTATTGGCAAATTGAGTCATAGCACTGCTAACCTGCGACATAACTCCATAAGCTGCATTAGCAATAACCCCATGAAACATATTCAAAAGCATATTCACACCTTGCAATGCGGCAATGGTGGAAATTCCACCCAAAGTTGTCCATCCGCTGAACCCCATCCTCTCCAAAAACATCTTTTTATCCCAAAACCACTCAAACCGAATTTCCTTGAAATTCCTGCGGCAATAAACATAATAAAAACCATTCATTGTGACAAAAACCCCAAACAACAAAACCGAATAAAATTTCAATTTGTCAAAAGGTGCAAAACCAAGCGCAAGCACAACAGCCAGTTTAAACACGGCATCTGCAATCCCTGCGTAGGCAAAAACCTTCATCCTTTCATGAGCGGTAATGGCAACTATATATGGCACTTGCAAAATCCCAATGCAAGCTGTGAAAACTGTAAATTGATAAACAAAATTCGCCGCCGCCATTCTCTCTTCTGGAATAATAAGCTGCGTATTCAAAAACCAAAGCCCAATTGTCTCACCCAAAATAAAAATGAGAATGGTAGTGAAAATATGGATAACGATACTCAAACTAAAAGTTTTTTTCAATTGCTCAAAATCGCCTTTTCCCAAATCAAAGGTAAAAAAACGGCTCGTTGCGCTGTTCATAGCACCTTGAATAAAACTGAACAGCACAATAACTCCGCCCACCACATTGTAAATACCAAAATCGCTAACACCTAGCTGTGCCAGCACCTCGCGGCTTGTGTAAAGTCCTACAACAAGGGTTAAAATGCTGCGAAAGTACAGGAACAGAGTGTTTTTAGCTATGCGCTTGTTGTTTTCGGAGTTTGTCAGACTGACTACTCCTGTACCAAAACTTCTTTATTCTCAGCGTAAGCCAAAGCATTCATGTGGTCGTTGAAATACTTCATTTCCCTTTCATAGTCCATAAGTTCCTCTTCGGTAAAATTAGAAAAAAATACTCACAAGCCCCACCTACCAGCTCAAAATTTTCTATATTTATCATGCCTTTTCAGGGCAATCTTGTGAAAGTCAAGAGCAGTCCCGCTACCGTAATTGTTGGGGCAGACACATAGATCTGCCCGTACAAAAGCCGGAAAACCTGCCTAGGTGCAGAACGCCATAAGGTATTTTGCAACAATGTTCCGAGGTAGAACCATGACCCAAAGAACCACTTTGGCTGCGTTTAGACGCTCCATTCCCGCGCTTGCACTTTCACTTGCTCTTTTTGCCTGCTCAGATGATAAAAATGATGGTGGCAATAACGACAAAATAGAGGGCAATTCGCTTTTGCTCAATTTCACAAGTGATTACACAACTGGCGAACTTCGCTGGATGC
>Ga0268262_10003472_pt1 | contig 17019 bp, 10 predicted proteins | sample TergutNc150P3_FD_190354 | JGI IMG/M metagenome (GOLD analysis project Ga0268262, IMG submission 190354) | Nasutitermes corniger P3 segment gut microbial community from laboratory colony in Florida, USA - Nc150 P3 (SPAdes) (version 2) | ecosystem: Host-associated > Arthropoda: Insects >... | reverse complement strand
TCAGCGGTATCGGCGAATACGGCTACTGGTGGACGGCTGAGGAGAACGATAGCGGCGACGCTTACGGCCGGCTCATGTACGATGTCAACGGTTACTTGTTCGAGTTCAACGGCAACAAGAGTACCGGTCTTTCGGTGCGTTGCGTCGCCGATAATTGATTTGCGTCAAAGTCTTTAAAGTCTTTAAAATATTTAAATCTTTTTTAGACGGAAGGCTTCGCCTTCCATAGATAAATCGGGGGCTAAACCCCCGATTTTCAGTCAACTGCAAAGTCAACGTCAAAAGATTTTGACTTTGATTGAAAATGCGGGGTTTAGCCCCGCATTTATCTATGAAGCCGAAGGCTTCGTCTTAAAAAAGATTTTAAAAAATTTTACTTTATAAGGAGGATTTATGAAAGGATTTATTGGGATGGCACGGACAGTGCTATTGTCGGTATCGTTGATTTCGTTGTTATTGCTATTGTCGTCCGGCTGCGGCGGCAAGACGGCGTTAACCGCTTCTTCCGGCAATGGGGGCGGCGATGTACAGTTGCTTGAAACCGTCGCCGATGATCAGGGCAACGTACAGAGGTTTGAGTACGACGGGCAAAACCGTATCGTCAAAATAGACGATATGACGATTACCTACGGCGATAATTTGATTACGGCGGGCGATCGAAAGTTTGTCATAAACGGCAATACGGTAACCGCGGAGGACGGCGAATCCTCCGGCAGCGTATACACAATAGACAAATACGGATATATTGTCAGTGACGGTTCGGGCGGGGAATATGAATATGAGAATTTCAACCTGATTAGCGTGAGAAGCGAGTATGATAATACTGTTTATTCTTATGACCGCATGAGATCGCCGTTTTGCTTCAACAGCACTCCTAAATGGCTGATTCATTTATTGCTTTATAAATACGTTAGCCACAATAATGTTGTCAGTGTTCAAGGCTCGTATGAAGGGGAGGGCGAAATTTCCACATCCTACAAATACGAATATGACAACGAAGGATACCCGGTCACAGCCATAGAGAAGGAAAAGCACAGCGCGATTGACGGAATAACAACAAGAACAATCCGTTACACCTATAGCGGCACGCCGGACCCTGCCGTCAGAGCGAAACAAGACGCCGATGCCGCCGCCAAAGCCGCCAAAAAGAAACGCTCCGTCAGCAAAAAAGAAGCGGAGGAGGAACAAAAAGCGGCTGAAATAGCGGCAGCTATGGCTGCTATTGCGAAAATAGAAGCGGAAAAGGCCAGGGCGGATGCGGAGGCGGCGGAGGCGGCGGAAGAGGCGAAAGTAAAAGCTCAGGCGGAAGCGGACGCGGCGGCGGTGGCGGCGTATTTAGCCGCGCAGAAAGCGGAAGCGGATGCCGCCGCCGCCGAAAACCCGCCGTGCGGAGATAAAGCGTGTCCGGATCCTGTCATAACAACATTCGCCGACGCCCGTGACGGCAAAACCTATAAAGCCGTCAAAATCGGCGAGCAGACTTGGATGGCGGAGAATCTGAATTATCAAACCCAAAGCGGGTCTTGGTGTTATGCTAATAATAATTCCAACTGCGAAAAGTACGGCAGGCTGTATGATTGGAAAACGGCGAAAACAGTCTGTCCTAAAGGATGGCGCTTGCCGTCTCGTGAGGATTGGAATAGATTGGTTGCTGCGGCGGGCGGAAAAGAGATTGCGGGTAGGAGGTTGAAATCAAAGAGCGGGTGGAACAGCAATAGCAACGGCACGGATGATTATGGATTTTCGGCTCTGCCCGGCGGCTTCCACCTCAACAGTATCGACATTGTCGGCGAAAACATTAACATCGGTTACTGGTGGACGGCTACGGAGCGCAACGGCGGCGACGCCTACTTCCGGGTCACGGACAACGACGGTTTGTTAGATAACCGCCAAGACAAGAGCAACGGTTACTCCGTGCGTTGCGTTGAAAACTGACATTTCGCGTTTTCTCCCGTCCCGCGTCCGCTCGGTCGCGGGGTGCTGGGGGAGGGGGGGGTTACTGCCCCTCTCCCTCCTCCGACTCAGACATCACCGGGTCAAGCTCGTTTCCGATGCTCTTGACTCCGTCTTTGGGGCTGACCTTGGGTATCCAAATGGTGTTGCCGGGTTGCATGGCGTAGAAGTTCACACCGCGGTTGTACTTCTTGAAGAGCCAAATGGGAATCTGCGCCTCGCGGCATATCTTCCATAGGTTGATGCCGGATTTAACTGTTAGCTGTTCGAAGTCAACCACGTTGAAATTCGCGAAAAAGTCCTCTTCTATCGCCAAGTGGTATTGCAGGCGGCTGACCTCGAAGCGTTTGATGTTCGTCGATGAGCGTATGGGGATGGAGATGAACGTCCCTGGCATCGGCGCGTCGCTCTCCGTCATGTTGTTCGCGGTGCGGATATCGGCCGCGCTCACGCGCATCCACTCGGCGAAGCGCCCGATGGTCTCGTCGATGGAGACGCGCACTCGCACGCTTGAACCGCCCGGGGCCACGGTCATGCCGAGGTCGTAGACGTCGGCGTTGAATGTGGGGTCGGGATCGGGTTTTACCTTAGGGTTGATCTTAGCCGGTTTGGCGGTCGCGGTATCGACAGGCGCCGGAGCCGGTGTTGCCGGTGTTGTAGCGATAGCTGGCGGTGTTGTTGATACCGCCGGTGGTGTTGATACAGACGGCGTTGTTGACACTGCCGGTTGTGTTGATGTAGGGTGTGTCACAGCCGGTGTTGTTGATACGGCAACCGGTGTTGTTGATACTGCCGGTTGTGCCGGTACGGGCGGCTCCGGAGGCGCGGCGCGACGCTCAAAGGTCGGGGATTTTACCGTTACCCGAAGATTATTGAGCAACGCCGGTTCCGTTGATTTCGCGGTATCGATAGGCACTGTATTCGCGGTATTAAAAGATACCGTCATTGACGCGGATTTAGACGCGGCAGTTGCTTTTGATGTGTCAACAACGCCCGCGGCTTTTTTCGCCGTGTCAACCGGTACGGCGCTCGCGGTATCAATTAATACAGCCTTCTTTACAGTGTCAACCGCCGCGGCTTTAGTCTGCTTTGATGCGGATTTAGACGCGACAGCCGCGGTTGCTTTCGCCGTATCGGCGGCCCCCGCCTTCGGCGCGGATTTAGGCGCGTTAACAGTCGCGCCCAATGCCGACCCCGATTCGCCGCCCGACGGTATCAGCAGCACCTGCCCCACTTGCAGTTTGCTCGATTTCGTGATGTTGTTCGCCGCCGCGAGATCGCTCATCTGCACGTTCAAGCGCTTCGCTATGCCCGCGATGTTGTCGCCGCTTACGACGGTGTAGTAGCCCTCCGTCTCCGACTCCGCCGCCTCCTTCGGCGTGGCCCGCATGGGTAGGGGAGTGCGGTTCAGGGCGGCTAAGGCGGCTTCTGATGTTACGCGGCTTGGCACGTTTACGTTGTAGCCGGCGGGGATCGGTTTCTTCTGCGAAAATAACACCGGGCGTATGCTCGGGTTGAGTTTCATGAACTCGTCCTCGGTTATGCCGAGGGACTTGCATAGAACGTCCGGCCTAACCGCGAAGGGCAGTTTTATCCCAGTCGCCGAAAACTTGGGTTGGTACTTGATGTCCTTAAAATATTTTTCCGGCTTTTCGACTATTTGCAGTACGGCGACGAAGCAGCTGTAGAAGTTCTTTGAGGCGAAGCGGAAAGAGGCGCTCTCGTGCTTCTGCAGTATCACGGCGATGTCGCGGGTGCCGAGTTTCTGAACCGCGCCGCGTATTCCGTTGGGGCCGTGGTTGTAGGCTGTGATCGCCAGCGGCCACGCGCCGAGCATGTCGTAGTTGGACTTCAAAAACTTCGCCGCGGCGTTTGTGGAGATAATGGGGTCGCGGCGCTCGTCGAACATGTAATCGACTTTCATGTAGAGTTTGCCGGTGGAGCGCATAAACTGCCACAGCCCCGCCGCGCCGACCTTGGAGTAGGCCTCGGCGTCGAACGACGACTCCACGTGCGGCAGGTATTTGAGTTCGTCGGGAACGCCGTTCTTCTTTAGTATGGCGGAGATCGTGTCTAAGTACATCGTCGACCGCTCAAGCCCAAGTTTGAAGCGCTCGCGCTGGCCGCCCTGGTGGCGTATGCGCTCCTCCGCGCCCGCGATAGACCCCTCCGGAGTCAGTTTGAAGAGTTCCGCCACGCGCTTCTCCGTAGCCCCCCACTTGGCCGGCGCGGAGTCACGCACGGCTATTATGGCGTCTACGTAGATTTTGCGGCGCTGGTCGATAAACTCGCTGAGTTTCTTTCCGGTCTTATCGCCGTTCGGAATCTTCTCGTAGACAACCTGCGGGTAATCGCGGTCGTGCAGAAGCCCCTCTTGCAGGGATACCTCCGTATAGATGCGTATCCAAAAGGCCACGTTGTTCTTTATGACGTCGGGAACGGGGAAAAGATCCGCTTCCGCCGCCGTCGTTTTGACGGTTGCGGCGCTGATCAGCGCCAATACCGCGAACGGCAAAAGCGCGGCGAATTTACGAACGGGTGATGGACGCACATCGGTATCCTCGGAAAAATTTGATTGATTAGGTATGGTATCGATACAAAAGACCGGATTGATTCCGCCTCGGAATCTAATCATAAATTTACATGCCTTCTTTATAAACGCAAATCCTATTCCTGCCGGATTCCTTGGCTTCGTAGAGCGCCTTGTCCGCCCTTGACACGAACCCCGCCGCCGGCAGGTGTATTATCGGGCGCTCGGAGTTGACCCCTATGCTCACCGTGGCGCTCGTGGAGGTGCCGTCTATACATGGTATGATTGTGGCCTCCACCGACGACCGCACCCTCTCCGCCACGTTCAGCGCGCCCTCCAGGTCGGAACCCGGCAACAGCATTATGAACTCCTCGCCGCCCCAGCGGGCCACGAAATCGGCAGGGCGTTTCAGCGCCTCTTTGAACACGCCGGCCACCGTGTGCAGCAGCTTGTCGCCCTGCGGATGGCCGAATGTGTCGTTGTACACCTTGAACTTGTCCACGTCTATTATCAAGAGGCTTATTGACAGCGTCTCACGTATGGCCCGCCCCCACTCCCGAGCCAGCTGGTCGTTGAAGTAGCGCCGGTTGGGCAACTCGGTCAATTCGTCCATTATGCTCATGCGCTCTATTATGCGCATCTGCTCCACTATCTTCATGTGGGTGTTCACCCGCGCCTCCACTATCATGCTGTGGAACGGCTTCGTTATGTAATCCACCGCGCCCTTGTTCAACCCGTTGATCTCCGCCTCCTTGCTGTCTTGGCCCGTGATGAATATGACCGGTATCTTGTTGGTGTGCTCTGATTTCTTGAGTTCCGCCAATACCTCGAATCCGTCCATGTCGGGCATGATGACGTCGAGCAGAATGAGGTTGGGCAAGTTGTCGCGGGCGATCTTGAGCGCGCCTTCGCCGTTTTTGGCGATGTACAATTTATACTTGTCCCTGAGTATGTGGCTAAGCACGTCGATGTTCGATTTCTCGTCGTCGACTATTAAAATACTCAGCTTTTTTTCAATTGATAAGTCCATATATTTCAACCCTCCAGACTCTTCTTAATCCCCTCAAGCGTTTCTAACGCCGGCTCGAAGTCGTAATCTTCCACTTGTTCTATCAATTTCTTTGATTCCGGTATGGAGCGTAAGCCGTCTATCAGGTTCATGCAGTCGGAATCGCCGTTTTCTAACAGCGTACGGAGTTTGTCTATGAGTTCCAAAGCTTCAAACTTATCAAGCTTTACGGCCGGTTCGGTGTTGACCGTCTCCTGCTTCTGCGCGGAATCGGAGATCGCGGTAAGTTCAGCCAAAGCCTTTTTCAGCTCTTCCGAGAGCTTCCCAAGGCCCTTTGAGGCGGTGTCGGTGTCGTTGGAGTTCAGGGCGTTTTCTATGACGTAGGAGGCGCTCTGCAAGCCCGGTTGCGCCACTAAGCCGGCCACGCCTTTCAGGGTGTGCGCCAGCCGGTGCGCCAGCTTGATGTCGCCGGTAGCCAGGGCGCTCTTTATCTCCTCGTCCTTTGTTTTGTTGTCTTTAAGGAAGTTCGATATCAGACGCATCCGCAGTCTCGCGTCTTCTTCGGACTCGGCCGGCGCGGCTTTTGGCGCCGCTTGAGCCACCTGAGCCGCCGGCGCGGCCGTCTGCGTCGTTTGCGGTGCGGTTTGAGTCTCCGCTATCGCCTTCGCCTCCTCGCGCTTCACCGGCTTTATATAGTTCAGCAGGCAGTTCCAAAGGTCTTGCGTCGCGAAAGGCTTGGAGAGGTACTCGTTCATGCCGTGCGCCTTGTAGGCCTCGCGGTCGGTGGTCATGATGTTCGCCGTTAGGGCCACTATAGGGATCGTGTTGCCTATCTCGGCCAGCTTCTTCACCGCCTCCAGGCCGTCCATAACCGGCATGTGCACGTCCATGAATATAAGGTCGAACGGCTTCTCTCCTTTGGCCATTTTCGCGGCTACGGCCTCCACGCCTACCTTGCCGTTCTCGGCGATCACCGCCTTTATGCCCACCCGCGCGAGGTGGTCGGTGATCACTATCTGGTTCATCTCGTTGTCTTCGCAGACCAATATCTCGGCGTTGAAGTAGGGCTTCGCCATGTCCGCCGCGCCGCCGCCCGTACCGTCGCCGAAAGACTCCGTCTTCGTGCTCTCGTCGCAGGTGGGGAAGGTCACGTCGAAGTGGAACTTGCTGCCTATGCCGATAACGCTCTCCACCTTGAGGTCGCCGCCCATAAGCTCCACGAAGTTTTTCGTGATGGTGAGGCCCAGCCCCGTGCCGCCGTACTTGCGCGTGGTGCTGTTGTCGGCCTGTGTGAACGGCTCGAACACCTTGGCCAGCTGTTCGTCGTTCATCCCGATGCCGGAGTCCTTCACCTCGAAGTGGATGGTCGCGTTCTCCGTGGTTTGGTTGACGACCGACGCCAAAACCTTCACCATGCCGTAGTTGGTGAACTTCACCGCGTTCGTGAGCAGGTTCAGGATGACCTGGCGCAGACGCACCGGGTCGCCGATGAGCTTCTTCCCGAGCGTAGGCTCCGAGTAGCAGAAGAGGTTTATGCCCTTCGCCGTTGCCTTGGGGGTGATGATGTTCTGGCAAATCTTGAAGACCTCGTGCAGGTCGAACGGTATGTTCTCCAAGACGACCTTCCCCGCCTCGATCTTCGAAATGTCCAAAATGTCGTTTATGATGCCGAGCAGACCCTCCGACGCCGATTTTATCTTGTCTAAGTAATCCTTGGTCTTATTGGTGAGGGCCGGGTCGTCGAGGGCGAGTTCCGAGAAGCCGATGATGCTGTTCATGGGGGTGCGTATCTCGTGGCTCATATTGGCTAAGAACGAAGACTTGATGCGCGAAGCCTCTTCGGCGGCGTTCGCGACGTCGCTGAGCTTCTCCATGTGCTGCTTCATTATCGTTTCGTCGGTATACGCGTTGAAGAGGACTTGCGACCCGTCCGTCCACTTGATTATGGAGGAGCGGCAGGCGTACCATAACTCCTGCTTTGTCCCCGGTTCGTTGCCCAAAACCATTAGCGGGCGCTCCCATTGGCACGTCGGGAAGGTCTCCCGCACCGGGTAAAAGTCCGGCAACGGGCAAAACGGGCAGGGCTCGCTCGTCCCGCAGATCACCTCGAAGCACTTCTTGCCCAAACTCGCCGCGCGATCCGCCCCCACTAACTTGCAGCACAACTCGTTCATTGATAGGATGTTGTACTCTAAATCGGTGATAAAAACCATGACGTCCAAGTTGTCGAGGGTCGCGATGGAAGAGTTCATCTCCGCTATTTGGTCGACCATGTCGCCGATGTGGTTGGACAGCTGCCCGATCTCGTCCTTGTGGTGGAGCCGTATCCCGTATTTTAGATTGCCTTTCTCTATCTCGCCTATGGAGTGGTTTATCTTGCCTATGGGCGACGTTATGAGGTAGGAGGCGAAAAGGTCGCGGAATAGCGAGAGCACCAATATCCCAAGAGCGAGAGCGATTATGACCGTATCGGCGCGGGTTGTCGTCTTGTTGGCCTCGTCCATCTGGAAGTCTATAAACGCCTGCGTCAGGTTGCGGTTGCCGCCGATCTGGTTCACGAGCTGTTCGCCGATGGGCGCGCACTTTACGTACAACTCTTCCATACGCGGCATATCGCGCTGCAGCACCACCGCTTCGTACATCTCCTTAACATACGTCATGTACCTCGTCAGCTCGTTTAGCACCTCTTCTATGATCTGCAACTGCGTCTTCTTTTGGTCTGCGGCTAAGGTGGGGTCGCTCTCGAGGTTCGCTTTCCAATCGTAGAGCAGCTTCCGTAACGTTTCGTGGTAGTTGGTGCACCGTATATAGTAGAGCTTAGCCGCCTCCGGATTGTCGAAACAGGTGCTCATGGTGGTGGTGGTCCGGCGGATGTTCATAAACTCCACGGTGGCGTCGGAGGCGTAGAGGAGCCGCCTATTGGGCCCCTTGGTAATTTGTATATAATTGGACGTCACGCTCTGTATAGAGAAAACGACGTAAGACATCCCCCCGCCGATCAGGAGAAGGAACACCCCGAAAATCATTAGAAATTTGTTGCGTATCTTGGCGTTTTTAAACCAATTCATTACCCAGGCGATCCCCCGAAAAATTTGCGCAAACAAAGGCTCTGACGCCGCGAATGCCGCCGCGCCGCCTCATTATAGAATATATATAATGCGTATGAAAATTGCAATTTTTTTTACGGGGGCCGTTTTTTTGCAATCCTACCCCCGAAATCGCCGCCGTGTTCCCGTCTAAAAGCGGTAGTTTGCGGAATCACAGATTCATCCGCGAAATAACCAGCTTCCGGAAATCTTTAACGGTGGACGCCTCCGGCTCCACGAGCAGCGCTTTTTCGCAGTACTCAAGCGCCCCGGGGTAGTCTCCGGTGTCGAAGTATACGCCGCTTATGGCGAATAGGGCGTCTACGTGGAAGGGGTTGATCTCTATGCAGGCCTGCAGCGCGTTCAGGGCGGAGTTGTTGTCGCCGAGAACGCGGTCTACGACGCCTAAGTGGTAGAAGGCCCTGTTGTTCGCGGGTTCGCACTCCGCCGCCGCTTTGAAGTCGTTTCGCGCGTCTCCGTAGTTCGACTGCGAAAAGTACGCCTTGCCGCGGTGTATCAGCACCAGCGCTTTTATATTGGTAGGGCAGCCCTGCTCTAATATTTTTGTGTAGACGCGGATCGCCAGCGGGAAGTTCTTTTCGTTGTGCGCGTTGAGGGCGTTCAGCAGGAGTTGGTCTTTGTTGTTCGGCATCAGTTCCGGATCGTCGTCGCTTGGCTCCGCGCCGATTTTTACGCCCGCCTTATTGCCGTTTACCCCGGCGTTCCTTCCCGTTCCGCTGATTTGCGGGGCCGCCGCGGTCAGGCCCGGCTTGATCTCATCCAACTGCGCGGTGAACGAGTATCGGCGCTTGTTCAGCTCGCAGTGCAGGCGCCGCTGGTAGTCGCGGATCTCTTGGAAGATGTCGTCGGAGAGCGACAGGTTGGCGTTGAGCGCCGCCAGCTTTCTGCGCAGCGGCTCGTCCATCGGCGTGATGTTGTTGCTGTTCTTGTAGATAAGCTCGTGCTCCACCTCCGCCCAGGCGTCTTGCAGGAAGGTGCGCACCTGAACCTCGGCGATTTTCAGGTTGAGGTCGGGGAACAGGTCGCGGATGTCCGCCGGAATGTCGAGCAGCAGGTGCGTGGAAGAGTAGCCGAAATCGCTGAAAGCGCGCTCGGCCCCCTTGTGCTCGATCTCCCGCACGGCGAAAGCGTCGCGCAGGTAGAGCTCCACAACCTCCAAATCGTCCAAAAACGGGCATACTATGCGCGTGCCGATGACGTCGTGGATCGGGATGGCCTCGCCCGTCCGCCTCTCGTGGGTTTTGCGCTTCAGCAGCTTGCCGTAGTAGGAGTCGAAGGTCTTGACGCGGTACTTCATCGTGAAGTGCACGTCCGAGTCGGCGAGCACCGTCCTTAACCGCGCCTGAAAGACCTCAAGCGCCGCGATGTAGCAGGGGAGCAGCGTTGTGTACTCGTCCCGCAGCTTTTTTCTGTCAGGATATTGCGATATGCTCATATTGCTTGAATCGATTCTAAAGTTTGAAGATTTTGAAGATTAACTAATATAGTATATGCGGTTAGAACATGTCAACAAATCCTTATTATATTTAAAATCTAAATCATTTTTAGACGGAAGGCTTCGCCTTCCATAGATAAATCGGGGGCTAAACCCCCGATTTTCAGTCAACTGCAACGTCAAAATCAAAAAAAGGCTTTTTTCTTTTGATTTTGACTGAAAATGCGGGGTTTAGCCCCGCATTTATATATGAAGCCGAAGGCTTCGTCTTAAAAAGATTTAAAGGCTTTAGCGAAGCCCATTTTATCAGGCGAAAAGGTCGTAATCGCTCGCTCCTATAATCCTCATCCGTACTATTTGACCTATCTCATAGCTTCCCGACGATACGAAAACGCGTCCGTCCACTTCCGGCGCGTCGCCTTTTGTACGGCCCTCGTAATTAAAGTCATGGTCGTCGCTAATCCTATCTATTATAACCTCCGCGTCCGCGCCTATTTTGGCCTCCAGCAGGGTGCGGCTGATCTCTTGCTGTATCGACATCAACTCGGCGCAGCGCTTTTGCACGGTCTGGGCGCGGGGACCGGGGCGCATCTTGTAGGCTTCGGTGCCCTCCTCGGGGGAGTAGGGGAAGAGGCCGAGTTTGTCGAATTTGGCTGACTCTATAAATTTTTTCAGCTCGCCGAACTCCTTTTCGGTTTCGCCGGGGAAGCCGATTATGAAAGAACTGCGCAACGTCGCGCCGGGGACGGTTTTTCTGATGCGCTCTATCAACTCGTGGATGCCCTCGGATAGCGGCGTCCGGTTCATCGCGGTCAGGATCGGGTCGGATATGTGCTGCAGCGGGATGTCGAAGTAGGGGCAGATACGCGGTTCGGAGGCAATCAGTGCCGGCAGGTCGCCGCCCACAAATTTGGGGTGGAGGTACATCATCCGTATCCACGGAAAATCCGTGCCTTTCAGCAACGCCTCCAAAAGTTTGACTAAACTAGCGTCTATGTCTCTGCCGTAAAAAGAGGTGTCCTGGGCGACTAAAATCAGCTCCCTAACGCCCTGCCCGTAGAGCCACTCGGCCTCTTGGAGGATGTCGTCCATACCCCTGCTTTTGAACTTTCCTCGGATAGACGGGATGACGCAGAAAGAGCAGTTATGGGAGCATCCCTCGGCTACCTTTATGTATTGGGTGGAAATCGGTTCGCTCAGAACCCGCCGGAAATCGTCTTGCCGATTAGCCTTGTTGACCAGTTTAGACAGAACGCCCTCCCAATCGTCCACGCCTGCCCAGAAGTCGACCTCCGGCATATCCTTTTTGGCTTTATCGCGGTAGCGTTGCGAGAAGCAGCCGCTCACTATCAGCGTTTTACAGCGTCCGGTTTTCTTCAATTCCGCCATCTCCAATATGGTGTCGATGGCCTCTTGGGTCGCCTCTTTTATAAACGCGCACGTGTTGACTACTATGATGTCGGCTAAGGACGGGTCTTCTACGACGCGGAAAGCGTTATCGGCGAAGAGCGCCGTCATGCGCTCTCCGTCGATCAGGTTTTTGCTGCATCCTAAATTTTGTACGGCGACGCTCTTTTGCGAGCGGCCGGACGCTTCGTAGGCGCCCCCCTTTGCCGGATGTTGGCCGGCGGGGGGCGACTCGTCCGATGTTTTTGGGCTCACCAGTCGGACGATCCCCAATCGTCCGTCGCCCCCCAGTCGTTTGTACTCTGTTTGGGCTGTGCGGCCGGGGCGGCGGATTTGGATGCCGGTGCCGGTGCCGGGGCTGGAGCCGGAGCCGGCTGTTGCGGTTTCGCGGCCTGTTGCGGCGGCGGCGGAGGAGGCGGCGGAGCCTGGACCGTCGCTTGCGGCTTTGCGGCGGGTTGCGGCGCCTGAACCGCGGCGGGGGCCGGTTGGTACTGCTGAGGCGCCTGTGCCGGGGCCGGTTGCTGCGGCTTTGCGGCGGGTTGCGGCGTCTGAACCGCGGCGGGGGCCGGTTGGTACTGCTGCGGCGCCTGGGTCGGGGCCGGTTTCTGCGGATTTGCGACGGATTGGTACTGCTGTTGGCCGCCGGCGGAGCCGAAGCCCGCGCCCTGAATACCGACGTTGTCGTTTGCTTTCCGGTCTATCCAGTAATCGTACCCGGCCGGAGAGAGCGTGCCGTCCGCGAAGGCCTTGGCCTCGGAGTAATTGTCGAATCCGCCCAACCGAACGCGGAAGTATACCCCCGTGAGCGCCGGCGTCGGGTTCTGGACGGCCACAACGTAGGCCGGATAACCCAAACCCTTCAGCTTGCCGGCCATCCTATTGGCGTCTGATTCGGACGCGGTCGAACCCACCTGCACGGTGTAGCGCCCGTTCTTAGAGAAACTCTGCGAACCGGAGGAGGCGGGGAGGGCGCCGTACTGTTTGGCGGGAGCCGGAGCCGCCGCCGGAGCCGCCGCGGGAGCCGGTGCCGGGGCCGCCGCCTCATCCTGCCTGCCCTTCTTGGAGGCCGCTTTGGAGTCACCGGACGCCTTCTTCGCGTCGTCCACGTAAAACTCGTCAAAGACATCAACCTTCTTCTTCTTCTCCTGAGCCGCCTTTTTAGCCTGTTGAGCGGCAAACTCAATGTCCTCGGGCGATTCCTTCTTGGGGCAGCCCGCGAGCGTGAGCGCCGCAAGCACGGCGGACGCGATCAAGTACCTTTTGGCGTGTAAGCCCATAAAACAGTCCCTTTCCAATCACGATAGACGATTCCGCAAAGACACGTACAGAATATAAATTTAATAAAAGAGTATCGGTAAAGTCAATAAAATCTTTAAAATCCTTTAACCGCCTTCCTTTCACGCCGCTTATTCCTAAAAGCGTAAACGTATATATAGCTGATTCCGTACAGCAATACCGTAAAGATGACGATGTTTATCGGGCTGTGCAAAAACTTCTTGTAGTTCAATACCCGCTCGCAGAATATGGTTATTACGGATATCAGCGGGATGTGCGCCAAATAGGGGTAGAACGATGTTCGGCCCAGTTTTTGCACCACGTTGTGCGCCATGATCCGCGCGAAGAGGCCTTTTTCTATCGACATGGTGTAGATGGCGGTCAGGTAGACTGGGATCATAAAAACGTGGTAGGATAAGCGCTCCAAAGCGGGCGTCGCCCGAACGGCCGAGGATAGATTGACGAATACCAGGCCGCATAAGAGCAATACGGCCAAGTCGCAACGGACGGCTATAAAGAGCGGCGGCCGCTTGTTTTCGTCCCGCAGCGCGAAGAACCGCGCCAAAAGCGCCCCCAACCCAAACTCAAAGAACCGAACCGGCGCGAAACCGTGGAAGAACTGATACATGGCGTCGGGCGACCCTATCGCCGCGAATAAGAGCCACCAAGCCGCGAGCGGAATGAAAAAGAGCGCCATCCAACCCATCACCGCAAGCCTGCTCTTTAGCCCGAGCGACCGCTTGAGCAACGGGCCGAAGAGCAGGTAACATAGAAACATGGCCGAAAGCGCCCACGAGGGCGTGTTTAGGTTCATGGAACCGAACGGGCAGAGCGACCAGAGAAACGACAGATGCATGAAAGAGGAAAAGATCAGCTTGGGCGCATTTATAACCTCGTCCGTGCCCCAGCGCTTGACTACGTACAACGCAACCATGACAAGTGTGGTGATCAGGTGCAACGGGTAAAGTTCTCGCAGACGCTTCTTTAAAAACGCCCGGGCGCTGAACTCCGCAACTTTGGGCGCGAACTTTACCGCGAAGATGAAGCCGCCCAAGATAAAGAATAGGCTGGCGTGGAAAGCCGGCCCCTTGATTATCCTGAAGAGCCATCCGGGGCTGCCGCCCAAATCGTTAAAACCGCCGGCGGCCTCTAAGTGAAACAGCACGACGTTCACGGAGGCGAGAAGACGCAACCCGTCAATCGCGTTGAAGTATCGCTTCTGAGGTAATAACATAGCCTAAACCTCAAACGGAATTTGCCGCGATAATCGCCCGCGCCGTCTCCAAGTCCGCTTTCTCGGTTATCTTGAAATTCATCGCGTCGCCCCACGAATACCCGACGGCGATCCCCAAACGCTCAAACAGCGCCGCCTCGTCCGTCGGTGCCGAGGGCATATCCTTTATCAAATCAAACGCGGACATCAGCCGCTCCCGCCGGAATAACTGCGGCGTGCCAACGCGCATAAGCGTCGACCTGTCAACCGTGGCCCCGCAACGCCCGTCGTCGGCGATGGTCCGAATGGTGTCCGCCACCGGCGTCGCCGTTATCACGCACTCAAAATCATCGCGCTTTTCCAAGACGGCGTCGATAACCGCGTTGCTGACAAACGGCCGCGCCGCGTCGTGCACCAACACCCAATCGCCGCTCGCAACCGCGCACCCGTTCCTCACGGACTCCCACCGCTCATCCCCGCCCGCCGCAATTTGCAACCTATCGGTAAAATCGGTATGCTCGTTGACAATAACCGCCGCCTCGCCTATCATGGCCGGCGGGACAACCAATATCGTTTTATCCACCGCCGGATGGTTGACAAACGTTTTAAGAGAATAATAAACGATAGGCTTGCCGCAAAGGTCCACGAAAGCCTTGGGTTTAGGATCTCCCAAGCGCTTTCCCGAACCCGCGCCCACTATCACCGCGTCAATACCCGTCATTTCCTTTCAACCAATCCCGCGACTTTCATTGGCAGTCCGAAGATCTTTATGAATCCCCTGGCGTCCATCTGATCGTAAAACTCCGTGTCCGTAAAGGAGGCCAAATCCTCAAGGTAAAGCGCCTTGTCCGCCTTAACGCCCGCCGGAACTATATTCCCCTTGTAGAGCTTTAATCTTACGGTGCCGGAAACGTTCTTCTGCGTTACATCCACAAACCCGTCGAGCGCCTCGCGCAGCGCCGAAAACCACTGCCCGTTGTAGACGAGCTCCGCGTACCGCAGAGCCAATATCTCCTTGAAGTGCGCCGTGTCCCTGTCAAGCGTCAAACTCTCAAGCGCCCGATGAGCCGCGTAAAGTATCGCGCCGCCCGGAGTCTCGTAGACGCCGCGCGACTTTATCCCCACAAGCCTGTTCTCCACCATGTCCACATGACCGATCCCGTGCTTGGCGCCGAGAGAATTCAGCGACGCCAGCAAATCAACCGGACTCATCGCCTTGCCGCTGACCGCGACCGGATTCCCCTGCGTAAAGGTGATCTCTATGTGCTCCGCCGCGTCCGGCGCTTTCTCTATGGTATTTGTCAAAGTGTAAACGTCGTCCGGCGGCTCGTTCCAAGGATCTTCCAGCACGCCGCCCTCGTGGCTGATGTGCCAAATGTTGCGATCCTCGGAGTATATCCGCTTCTTAGATTGTGAGATGGGCACCCCATGCTGTTCCGCGTAAGCGATGCAATCCTCGCGGCTGTGGAGCGTCCACTTGGGATCCTTCCACGGGGAGATGATCTTGAGCTTTGGATCAAGAGCCATCACCGTCAACTCAAAGCGGACTTGGTCGTTGCCCTTGCCCGTCGCCCCGTGCGCGACCGCCGTCGCGCCCTCCTTGTTGGCGATCTCGACGGCGCGCTTTGCTATGAGCGGCCGCGCGAAACTTGTGCCCAAGAGGTACTCCCTCTCGTATATCGCCCCCGCCTTCATGGTGGGGAAGATGTATTCGGTAACAAATTCGTCGGTCAGATGCTCGATGTAGAGCTTGCTGGCGCCTGTTTTTAGCGCCTTGGCTTCGAGGCCGCTTAATTCTTCGGCCTGGCCGAGGTCGGCGCATACGGCTATGACCTCGCAGTTGTAGTTCTCCTTGAGCCATGGGATCATTATTGAGGTGTCTAAGCCGCCGGAGTAGAGCAGTACTACTTTTTCTTTTTCCATGAAACGTTTTTTCTCCTAGAAAATATGAATTTTGAAAATTAAAAATTAAAAGTCAAATAATTAAAGTCAAAATCTTTAAAATCAAATTCAAAATCATATAAGGGGAGGGCTTCGCCCTCCCTCGCTCCAACCAAAAATGGGCTTTGCCCATTTTTGTTTTCCGCTACCCACCCTGCGGGGCGCTGCCCCGCAACGCCCCGTCGATAAACAAGCGCCGCTTCGCGTCGCAACGTCAACTCACCGCCAACGCCGCCTCAAATATCTTCACAGCCTTGTCAATCTCCTTGCGGCTCACTATCAGCGGCGGCATGAATCTTATCGTATTCATGCCGGCTTTTATCACCAACAAACCTCTGTTCCTGCACTCGTCAACTAACTTCAAAGGATCGTCTTTCATCCTTACGCCGACTAACAGGCCCGCGCCTCTTATGTGGTCGATGGATGGGAATTTGTCGGCTGACGCTTTTAATTTTCCCTTCAGGTAATCGCCGTTTTCCTGGACTTTGACTAAGAATTTCTTGTCGCTTATTATGTCTATGACTTTCGTTCCGAGAGCGCAAGCTACGGGGTTTCCGCCGAAAGTCGTTCCGTGGTCTCCGGGGGAGATGCAGGAGGCTATGTCGTCGGTGCATAGCACCGCGCCGAGGGGCAAGCCGCCGCCCAAGGGTTTGGCCAGCGTCATGATGTCGGGGATTACGCCGGTCTGCTCGTGATACCACAGCGTTCCCGTCCTGCCCATGCCGCACTGTATCTCGTCGAATATCAGAGAGATCGAACGCTCCGTGGCGTAATCCCTCAAAAAGCGCAGAAAATCGGCGTGCGCGGGATTGACTCCGCCCTCTCCCTGCAACGGTTCCGCTATGATCGCCGCGAAGTCGTATTTGTCAAGCGTGGCTTTCGCGCACTGAATGTCGTTGAACGGGGTATAGTGAAAACCGTCGGGAAGCGGGCCAACGCCCACATGAAATTTAGGCTGGGCGGTCGCGCTTAGCGCCCCGTATGTCCTGCCGTGAAAACCGTCGGAAAAAGAGAGCACGTGAAACTTCTGCGCCGAAGCCTTAGTCCCGCGCTTCCTCGCGAATTTTATCGCCGCCTCGTTCGCCTCCGTCCCGCTGTTGCATAGGAAAACTTTTGTGGCGAAACTGTGCTTGACCAACCGCGCCGCCA
>Ga0268262_10003471_pt1 | contig 17020 bp, 14 predicted proteins | sample TergutNc150P3_FD_190354 | JGI IMG/M metagenome (GOLD analysis project Ga0268262, IMG submission 190354) | Nasutitermes corniger P3 segment gut microbial community from laboratory colony in Florida, USA - Nc150 P3 (SPAdes) (version 2) | ecosystem: Host-associated > Arthropoda: Insects >... | reverse complement strand
AGAGGCAATCATATAGTACAACTTGAAATTGAAATACCGGATAATAAGGTCCTACTGTCAGACTTTGATCTTTTTCACTGTGTCTTAAATAATTTGTACATGAGTTCATCGGAAGAAGATCATGACCAATTTGAAAAATGGTATGAATCCCAGGGAATCAAATATGGCGACTGGAATTATGATGCATCGCATGATGAAAAATTACAAAAGGTAAAAAGAGTGATTGTAGAAAGTTGGGCAGGGGTATTTGATTTAACAAAAGAGGACGACAACTGGTTATACGGAAAAAATGAACATAAATCCATACAAGCCGTGTTTTGGGAACTTAGAGAAGACCAAATTATATGGGCGCGTGAATTTACAGCAAGATAATACCGTATGGTCACGCCTGGGCTCATTTCATCTGATTAAAGATACATACATATTTACGTAATGCCAAGCCTGCTCTTCGCAATTCTTTCCGCTATCTTAAGCAGCGTCTCCCGCGTATTCTGCGCGGGATCGTCAAGCACGGTTTCCAGCAGTTCGCCAAGAATGATGCCTATGGTTTTTCCCGTCGGGATGCCCATCTCAATAAGGTCGTCCCCGTTAACAGCGAGGTCTTTAAGCGAAAACGCCTGCTTTTCCTCAAGGATTTTTTCCGCCCTGTCCGCGAGCGGAAGGAGGAAATCCGGGCCGGGTTCAAGGGCGGCTGTGGCGTAGGCGTCGGCCCTGCGGAGCCGGTAAACATTCGCAAGGTTTTCCTCGCCGACACGGGCTATAAAACGGCGGACGCCTGAGTCGCTCCAATCGTCTGTGTAATTGAACATGTGCTCTTTGATAAGGTGGCAAACCGAATCGATTAACGCGTTGGGACAGCGCAGCCGGACAAGAATGTCCCGCGCCATTTTCTCCGATTCGGCCTCGTGCTGGTAAAACGTCCAAATGCCATTTTCGTCAAGCTTGCGTGCCGGGACTTTTCCGATGTCGTGTAACAGGGCGGCGATCCTTACTTCCTGGGGGTACTGTTTTTCAGCCGCGTAGTCGCAGGCAAGCAGGGAATGTTCCAGCACGTCAAAACGGTGAAAGCCTTTTTGATCGATTCCCCGGCAGCAGGCAAGCTCCGGCAAAATAAGCTTCAAAAGCCCTGTCTGCTCCATAAGCAGAAAAGCGCGGGAAGGTTTGCCCGACGCGATTATCTTTTCAATCTCGTCTCTTACCCGTTCCGCCGATACCCTTGCGCAAATTTCCAGAGCGCCCGGAATTGCGGACATGGTTTGGGGATCTAGCGTATAAGAAAGCTGGGCGGCGAAACGGACAGCCCTTAAGGGGCGCAGCCCGTCCTCTGAAAAACGCGCCGCGGGCTCCCCCACACAGCGGATGATCCCGGCCTTTATGTCCTTTTCTCCGTCAAAGAGGTCAATTTTTTTGCCGTCGGGAAGGCGCAACGCGACAGCGTTCATGGTAAAGTCGCGCCGGGAAAGGTCTTTTTCAATACTTGACGCGTATAGCACCTTGTCGGGCCTGCGCCCGTCGGTATATGCCGCCTCGGTCCGGTAGGTGGTTATTTCCATGTTGCGGCCTTTGTAAATGACGGTGACGGTCCCATGCTTAATGCCCGTGGGAATGACCCTGCCCCGCGCTTTCGCGTTCCTGAAAATATCAGCGACTTCTTCCGGCAAGGCGTCGGTGGCAAGATCCCAGTCCTGGGCCTTTCTTCCCCGCAGCATATCCCGCACCGCGCCTCCGACCAGACAAAGCTCCCTGCCCCTGGCCTCAAACAATGCGGCGGCTTCTTTGAGTATCGGGTGAATGGTTATCAAAGCAAGGAGATTATAGCATTGCGTGTCGTTTTTTTGTATACTGGGGAGAGGGTAAATTTATTCTGTTGGATACAAAAGAGGCAAAATGCGATACGAGAACGCGATAGACGGTGAATTGTTGCGCGAAATGCTGAAAGGCGGCTTCGAGAATCTTTCGCACAACATAGACTATCTGAACGGCATAAATGTTTTTCCCGTATCCGACGGCGACACGGGCTCAAACATGAAAAAAACATTCGAGAGCGGAATCTCCGCGCTTAATGGCGAGGCTTCGTTTTGTGATGCTTTTTCCGTGTTTGTAAGAGGTATGCTTGTCGGTTCAAGGGGGAATTCCGGTTTTATTCTATCGCAGTATTTTTTAGGTATTTATGAATATACAAAGGGGAAAAATGCCGTTTCCGTCGCCGACTTAAGCTCCGCCCTGCCGCACGCGTATCAGGTTGCTTACAGTGCGGTGCTTAATCCCGTCGAGGGGACTATACTTACGATAATGCGCGAGGGGACGAAAAGAACGCTGCCGAAGATTGGCGATAAAACGTCTATTCAGGAGTTTTTTGACATTTTAGCGGATGAAATGTTCATTTGCGTGCGGGAAACGGTAAACCAAATGAGCCTGCTTCGCAGCAACAACGTGTTGGACAGCGGCGCGGTTGGGCTTTACCTGATTTTCGACGGAATGAGGAGCGCGTTTCACGGGAATTTTCGGCATTTTGACTGCGAGGAAAGCGCCGATCTTCCCAGCCGAGGCAAAACCCTGATAAAAACCTTTTCGTTCTTCCGCTATTGCACCGAATTTGTTTTAAGTATGCACGGGATACAAAGCAGAGATTACTTTGTCCGCCAGCTTACAGACAGAGGGGATTCTATTGTCGTTGCAACGGATGAGAGCCTTTTGAAGGTACATATACATACTAACGAGCCGCAAAAAATATTGGATGAGTTTAAAGAATATGGGGACATCGTCACAAAGAAAGTTGACGATCTCTTCTTAACGCAGGAATTTGACAGACTAAAGCGGCGAAAGCACGCGGGCTTTGCCGTTGTCGCGTTTACATACGGCGAGGGCAATGCGGCCGCCCTGGAGAACCTGGGCGCGGATGTCGCCTTTTGCGTTCCCGCCGGCCACAATCCGGGCGAGGAAAGTTTGCAGAAGCTGCTTGGCGAGTTTTTTAAGGAAAACCTGATAGTTTTTGCAAGTGACAGTGAAACAAGAGAAAGGCTAAAAAAAATTAAGCGGTTCGCTGATTTGCAAAACGTTTATGTCGCGGAATCAGACGGCCTGGCGAACGTGTTCTTTACGCTGTCCTCCCTGATTTTTGCCGATGAATTCAGAAATGTCGTTAAATCTCTTGAAAATCTTATAAAGCTGAAGGTTTTTCAGACGAGCATTAAAACTATGTTTGTTAATAATCATATGCAATACTCGGGCAATTTGGGAAGCCAAACTATAACTACGAACGATTTAGCGGAGCTGTTGAATGTCGTATTAAGCGAAAAGGTCCTGGCGCCATATTCGACAGTTGTTGTTTTCGGCGGGAAAGACTGCAAACAGGAGGACATTGACGGCATTCGCGCGCACTTTGAAAAAAACAGCGGCGTGGAGTTTGCCTATATTGACGGACAGCAGCAGGAATGTGGTTTTATTATCGGGGCATTTTGACAGTGGCGGACAACAATTGCCTTGACTTTGCGAACGGAATCACACTAAAAATATAGGGGGTATTATTATGACAAAGAACTATGCAATCGTCGCGGACATAACCTGCGACCTGTCTAGTGAACTTAGAGGCCGCTTCGGGGTTGACGGAGCCTTAAAAGGGTACATGAGTACTCCTGACGCGAAGGATACGGAGGGGTCGTTGGATTTAAGCGACGCGGAACTCGACGCGTTTTACAAGTCGTTAAAGGGAAACCCGAACGGCTACAAAACGGCGGCGCTCAGCGCCGAGGAGATCGCTTCGTATTTCGAGACCTTTTTACGGGACGGAAAGGACGTTTTGGCGCTATGCATATCCGGCGCGCTTAGCGGGACTTACAACATAATGCTACACGCCGCAAAACAGCTTGTAGAAAAATACCCGGAGCGGAAAATAGCCGTCGTGGATTCCAGAAAGTATTCGCTGGCGCTCGGACTTTTGGTAATAAAGGCCGCAGAACTCCGCGCAGCCGGCCTGTCGTTAACGGAAAACGCGGGAAAGCTGGAGACAATCAAGAAAACCGTGCATCAAATGGGCTCCGTCGACGATTTATTCTGGGTCGCCTCAAAGGGAAGAATTTCGCATGCAAAGGCGTTTTTTGGAACCATCGCGGGAATAAAGGCAATGGGCGATTTTGACCAGAACGGCCTGGTTACGCCTCTGGCAAAGGTTAGCGGCTATAAAAAGGCGCACCAGGTTACCGTAGAATATATAAAGAAAACGATTAAGGCCGCAAACGAGCAAGTCATTCTTGTCGCTCATTCCGCAAGAAGGGAGCAGGCGGAAATTTTGGCTAAACTGATAAAAGAACAAATTAAGCCCAGGGATGTTATCATTTGTAACATATATCCGACGAACGGAGTAAACATAGGACCGGGGCTTTGCGCCGCGTATTATTTGGGGACGGAAATAACGGACCTGGCGCGCGAGAAGGAAATTATTAACGAGGTAGTATCGGGACTATGATTACGTGGGCAGTCGCAATAAATAATCCATGGATAATCGTCGGCACCGCCTTTCTTGCCATGGGCGGTCTCGTCATGCCGTTTTTTGCATCTATCTTTATTTTTTATTTCACATTCTACCGCAATCCCAAAAAGATAAGAACACGGGAGTGTACCGCTAAAAAGAACGAACAGCATATGCGCATGTTCAACGAAGGCATGGAATGGGCCCGTCAATTTAAGGATAAAACGGAGGAACTTAGCATTGTAAGCGATGACGGGCTGAAACTGTACGGCGAGTACATAAATTTCGGGTACGATAAATGCGCCGTAATATTGCAGGGGCGGACGGAATCATTGCTCTATTCATACTATTTCGCCGACGTGTATTACAAAAACGGCCACAACATATTGGTAGTCGACATTAGGGCGCACGGGCTTAGCGACGGGAAATATCGGACGGGCGGGATAAAGGAAAGCGACGATTGCGTTTTATGGATTAAGCTGATAGACGAAAAGTACGGTATAAACGATTTTACTATTCACGGTATTTGCGTCGGCGGCGCGGCGGCGGTTTATGCGTACATTAAGCTAAAAAACGCCGGCAGCGGCCTGGTAAAACGGATAGTGGCGGACGGACTTTACAAAAGCTATCACGAGATGTTCAAGAGGCGCTTCAGATTGTATAAACAGCCCGCCTTCCCCGCGATTCAATTATGCTTCTTCCTTGTGTTCTTGTTTACCGGGGCGAGACTTTTTAGAGAAACTTCGCTGAAATATATGAAGGATATAAATATCCCGTTTCTGTTCATCTGGAGCGCGAAGGATGTTTTTTGCCCTAAACCAAAATGCGATGAACTGTTCAAAGCGTGCGCGTCGGAACACAAAGAGCTTTACTTTTTCCCCGAGGGCAGACACTCGCATGTCAGGGCCGCTCAGGAGAAGGAATATGACGAGGCTGTCGCTAAATTCCTGCAAAAACACGCATAATAAAATCTTCTCTTTTCATTTTTCTTTTGTCACATACACCCTCGGCACGCGCTTGTTGATATTGCATGTAATCTCGTAGGGTATAGTCCCTATTCTTTCGGCGAGGATTGCGGCGCTGGGGGCGGGGCCGCCGAAAATTGACGCTTCATCCCAGCGGCGGACTTCTCTCCCGACGGGAGAGACTGAGTCGGGGCCAAGATCCGCCATGCACTGATCCATGCAAATACGCCCCACAAGCGGATACGTTTTGCCGCCTATTACCGCCTGCCATTTATTGCTTACCAGACGGGGCAGGCCGTCGGCATAGCCAACCGGCAGAATAGCTATTGCCGTGTCATGAGGGGCTGACCAGGTACGGCCGTAGGATACGGTCTCGCCTTTTTTTACCCGCTTGATCAGGGTGACACTGGTCCGCAGTTCCATTACCGGCTCTATCTTCGGGGAAGGGGTTCCTGTAAGATTATAACCGTACAGGATTATGCCCGGCCGTATCATGTCAAACCAGGCATCAGGGTGCAGGACGACCGCGCCCGAATTAGCGGCATGGACAATGCCCGGATCAACGCCTCCAGCCCGTATTTGTTCCAGCGCTTCCTTAAAAATGGCAATCTGTTGTTCCGTATAGGCCCTGTCTTCCGGGGCTGTGGAATCCGATACAGCCAGGTGGGTGGCGGTTCCGGCATATTCAAGAGCGTTACTGGCGGCGATCTTTTTTGCCAAAGAGGGGGCTTCAGCGGGTTTACAGCCTATCCGGCCCATGCCTGTGTCGATTTTAAGGTGGACGGGGAGACGAATTCCCGCTTCAGACGCCGTTTTGGCAAGAATTTCAATAATCTCACTGTCAGAAACCAGCGGCGACAGTTCATTTTTGATGATTTCCGGGATTTCATACGGTAGAGACTGGGAAAAGAGCAGAATAGGGGCGGAAATACCCTCATTTCTCAACGCCTCGCCCTCCTGGACAGTCGCAACTCCAAGGCAGAAAGCTCCCGCTTCGACACTTAAGCGGGCGATTTCCGTTGCGCCATGGCCGTAGGCATCGGCTTTTACCGGAACACAGATCCGCCGCTGCGGTCCTATCCGCTCCTGTATTGCCTTGAAATTTCCTAAAAACCTGTCCAAATACACAATAGCTTTTGTAGTTCTCATAGCCATATTATACATAAAAAACACAAAAAAGACTCTGTTTTCCAAAGAATATATGGATTTTTTCACTTGAAATGATATATTTATAGTAGAGCATGAGTCCAAAAAAAACGGTTAAAACAGCCGCGCACATTCTATTCTTTTCTCTTCTTTCAGTTTTTTTTGCTTGCGGGGAATTGAGTACATCTCTGTTCTCTTCAGGGGAAACCTATCAGGTTAGAGCTTTGGTCAACGGCAATTCCCTGGAAAACTGTTCCATAATACGCCAGGATGATAAAATTACTCCCTATTTCGCTGTTTCAGTGGTAAACGATCCGGATTTGACGGGACTGTTGGTCTATATAAAGAATTCCAAAGGGGACATCATCGGGGAAAAGGTCTTATATACAATCGAACCCGTGGACGAAGCGGTACAACCGGAAACAACGCAGAAAGAAAAAAATATTGAAGACAATGACCTCGGAGACAAGGATTTAGAGGGCAATGATATGGCGGGGACAGCGGAAGGCGAAACAGCCGGGCAGAGGGGACAGGAATCCCCTAAACAAATAACGGAGAAACAGAATTCCGCCGACACCAGGTCCTCGGAGAAAAAATATGATACTGTGATTTTAGTAAAATCCTTTCAACAGGAAATGCCTTATTTCCAACTGTCAAAAGATACGGAAGTCGGCCAGTACAGCCTAATTTTTGAAGTTGTCGGCAGAACCAATACCCTGTCTCTTACAGAATTGGATATTTTCTATATTGGTAATGTTGAATTTCGTTTGAATGACATATCAATGTACCTGCCCTGGTTTTCCGATACCCACTTAATTCCGCCGGACGCCGCGGTAATGCTGGAAGCCAGCCTGGATTTTGACACCCGCCTTAATCCCTATGTTATTTGGTATAATGGCAGGAGTATAATCAGCGAAGGGAATATAAGCGAAGGAGCCGGAACTGTCCTTTGGAAAGCGCCGGAACAGCCAGGTTTTTATTCACTGCGGCTCGAAGTGTTTCCCTATCGCCTTAAGAGTAATTTCACAGGCATTTTCCGTGAGATAACCATTCCGGTCTCGGCGAAAGCTTTACAAACAGGTTATTTCTTTGAGATCGAGCCTAACTCTAAGGCCGGAAGATCGTTATCTGCGGGGATTGCCTATACTGAAGCGGAAAATGGTAATAAGACCGCAACTGCGCAAATACAACCCGAACACCCTGAACTGCTCAGATGGTATCGTTTTGACGGCAGCCTTAATGAGGCAAGCCTGGCGCCTGAACGGATGTTTGAGTCGGCGGAAAAAAAAGCTCCCCGCTGGGCAGCCGTAGAGCAGAGCTACGGGCTTTCCGTCGGACCGGATGATACATACCTGCTGCGGCCGATCAGTTTTTTCCGCAGGGGGCAGAGTCAGGGCGGAGGCATTTTCCTGTTCCATATAAGACCCATAGCGGAAGGGACAATTTTCAACGCTTTCTTTCCCACGCTTGCCTCGGCAAGCGACGGTGTCTGGATGGACATGGCTATGCGTAAAAACGCCGTTACACTGCGCCTGAAAACAAAGAAAACAACTGTTGAAATACCGGTAAACACGGATTATACCGAAAAAAAAGGGTTTATCCCCATTGTTGTTGAATTCTATATCAGGCCTTATCGTTTTGAGGCGAAACTCAGCGTTGGCGAAGATATTTTCATACAGAGTATGGTAGACGGGATAAGTCTTCCAGGCGCTTTGGCGGGTGAAGGCAGGATAAAGCTTGGTGTAGATAAAACAGCGCCGGGCAACACCGTTGAAATTAAACGTGTATTAGCGTCTAATCTGCCGGCGTCGGAAAACTCCTCCGAAACGGACGGCGGCGTTGACGAAAATCCCGCTATCGAAACAGTACAATCCGCGGTTACCACCATTTGGGATGAATTTGCGATTTTATATTCAACAGCTCCGTTTCAACCAAAGGATTTTTTTATCGAAAATAATGGCTCCGGAAAAACAGAAGAACCGCAGGTAAAAGAAGAAGCAAGGCCCCGTCCGGCGGCAGCCTCCAGGCACGCCGAATCCGCGGATACTGGCACGTCCCCTGGGAATGAAGCGGCAAATAACCGCATAGAACAGACCCCTGCTGAAGCCGAAGATGAAGAAACCCAGTCTCTCATCTCTATCTCATAATTATTATGAAGCATAACAATTTAATCTCATTCTTAACAGCGTTGTTTTTTTCGCTTCTATTTACAACCTGCTCCGGACAGCAGAAAAAAGTAATATTCCGTCCGGATGCCGCTAATACTCCCCAGGAACAGGCCAAGCTTTTTGATTCATGGGAAATAATTAATTCGCAAAACGGTCAGGGTTCCGCGAATATTCCGGAATGGGTGCGCTGGTATGTTGACAATGAGATAAATGAGATTGAGGCATTGGACAGATTTAACGGAAAGTATATATTTATCGGTCAAAACGGAGGGAGTAATTTCAACGCCCTGCAGCAATGGGCAAACGGTTATACCGTGGAACAGGACTTGCCAAGGCTGATTACCAAAAGAGCGGAACGGAGGCTTGTCTCTTCAGCCTCCCTTTACCCCGATGATGAGTACGGCGAGTATTACGAGTTTTTGATAAGAGATATATCAAACGGAGAGTATTCAGGCGCTGTCAAAGAACAGACTTTCTGGCTCAAGCGAAAAATAATTAACATCACGGAAACTGACGATATTACCAATATCCCGGCAAGGCCGGATACCGCGCAGGAACGTTATGAGTTTTTGGTATTGATCAGCGTTGACAGAGAAACACTGCAAAAACAGATTCAGGGAATTATGACGAAAATAAAAACAAAAATAAGTCCGACAAAGGAACAGGCCGCGGCAATAGCCAAAATGAAAAATACTTTTTTTGAAGGGTTTTGATGGAAGAAATTCTGCAATGGGGGCTGGACTGCGTCCGACAGACACAAACTCTGGCGGCTCCGGGGCTGACCTTATGTATGCGGGTAATTACCAATATAGGTTCATCCGCAATTTACATGGTATTAATTCCCTTCGTTTATTGGTGTTTTGACGAAAAAAAAGGCCTACGCCTGGCTGTGGTATTGCTTATATCGGCATGGGCAAACCTTGCCCTGAAGTTTTTGCTTGATCAGCCGCGTCCGTTTTTTGAGGGCTACGACCCGTCGGTGGGTATGGTACCGGTAATGCTTGGCGGCTTCCCTTCCGCCCACGCGCAGAATTCGCTTGTTATATGGATGATAATCGCCTCATGGAAAATAATCCCCCGGCTTTCCCGCGCCGTCCATTTATGCCTGGCCGCCTTTTTATGCCTGCTGATAGGTTTTTCCAGGGTTTATCTCGGCGTTCATTTTCCGACGGATATTTTTGGCGGCTGGCTGCTTGGCGGACTTATACTCGCCGTGTACTTCTTGGCCGGAAATCGGATTGAAACATGGTTTAAAGCTCATAGCCCCCGCACTGGGCTGATAGCCGCGGCCGTCCTCGCGTTCGCAATGAATATGTACCGCCCCTCTGAATATCTGCTTATACCCAGCGGCATGATCCTCGGTATTGGCTTCGGTTGTTTCCTCTGCCGCCGTTATGTGGATTTTAACGCCTCTCTAAAGGACAAAACCGGCGCGGCAAAACACCTGACCCTGCTAGTCCGCTACGCCGTTGGAATCACGGCAATGATTTTATTGTATGTGGCGGCCGGAAAAGCTGTTAATGGTTTACGCAATTCCGGCAATTACCCTCTTTATGTTTTTATGCGTTATGTTTTTACGGCAATTTGGTTTTCGGCTGGCGCTCCCTGGGTTTTTTGCAAATTGCGTCTTGTATAGGAGCGCTACTTTCCTACGCAGAATTTGCTGAACATTTCTTCCAATATATCCGAGGTGGAAACTTCACCGGTAATTTCACCAAGTGAATTTACCGCTTCACGCAGCATGGGGGAAACAAGGTCAAGCGGTTCATCTTTTTCAGCCAGATTTAACGCCTCGTTCAGAGCGTTAATCGCCGCATCCACAAGGTTTTTCTGCCGGACAGTGCCAAGCGATGGAGTCATATCGTAGTTTTTTGCGTTAGCTGCAATCTCAACCTTTATTGCCGCCGTCAGTTTCTCAATACCTTCGCACGTTTTTGCGCTAATCGCAAGAAGCTCCTTTGGCGCTGGAACTATGTCGGCCTTGTTCCAGATAACAAGATGAGGCATTACCAGCTTGTCGATTAACGCGGTATCTTCGTCTGTAATGCCCACTTCGCCGTCAATGAGGTATAAAACAAGATCGGCGGTTTCCAGTAAATCACGGCTGCGTTCCACGCCGATTTTTTCAACCCGATCTGAAGAATCCCTAAGGCCGGCCGTGTCGACAAGGCGTATTGGTATGCCTTCAATGGAAACCCACGCCTCAATCCAGTCGCGGGTAGTTCCGGGAACCTCTGTAACAATAGATCGTTCTTCTTTTAATAACAGATTGAACAAGCTGGACTTACCCGAATTGGGTCGGCCTGCGATTACCGCTAGAATCCCTTCCTGATAGATAAGTTCAAGCTGCCAGGATTTTGCGAGTTTTTGCAGGCGGGTAAGCGCTTCCCAGGCGAGTTTTTCATTGGGAAGCCGGCCGGCGATCTCTTCGGCGTCCGCGCTTATTTCATCATCTGAATAGTCAAGAAAAATTTCCGCGCCGGACAGGATTTCCACGAGCGTATTCTTTATCGCGTTGATCTCTTTTTCCAGTACGCCGGAAAGCCGGTTAATCGCGTTACTGCGGCCCCTGTCTGTTCTGGCACAGACCAGTTCCATTACCGACTCGGCGCGGGTAAGGTCGAGCTTGCCGTTCATAAAGGCACGAAAGGTAAATTCTCCCGGCAGCGCGTCACGGAAACCGGCTGTACGCAAAGCTGCCATTACGGCCTGTCCGGCTGCGCTTCCTCCGTGGCAGGAAATGTCCAGGCTGTCCTCTCCGGTGTAGCTTTTTGGGGCGCGGAACACCGAGACCAGCGCGTCATCTACACGTTCATGCGGCTTATCACTGTTAGGTGTAACTATCCATCCGTGGACAACGGTATTTCCAGCAGTCCGTGTTATTTTTTCAGGGGATGAAAAAATACTTGCCGTAAGCTCAAGCGAGCCTTTACCGGAACAACGAATCAATGTAAGGGCACTCTTTCCGGGAGTGGTGGCAAAGGCCGCAATGGGGGAATCATCGCCGTAAGAAAAATTTATCATGTGCCTCTTCCAAAACTTCTTCCCCTCTGCGTGATGAAATTTGGGAATAATGTTTGTTAAATCTCTACAGTTCCGTCAAACACTTTTACGCAATCGCCTGTCAGCCATACCACTTCGTCAGTGTAATTGACAACAAGTTCTCCGCCGGGTAACCGTACCCTTATATCCGTATCCTTGTCGCAGTACCCGTTTAACACAGCGGCCACAGCGGAGGCGCAGGCGCTGGTTCCGCTGGCCTGCGTTTCACCGCTTCCGCGTTCCCATACGCGTATTTCGAGGCGGTTTCTGTCCATAACATTGACAAATTCAATGTTAACCCGGTCGGGAAACAACGGATCGTTTTCAAACAAGGGGCCTATTTCACCTAACGGAAGATCGTCAAGGTTGTTGCAAAATACCACGGCGTGCGGGTTGCCCATGGAAACGCAGGTAATCTCGTACTCGGCGCCCCCTATAGCCACTTTATTTTTAATTACGCTCTCACCGGTTAATTTTACGGGTATATCCTGGGGGCGCAATTTGGCGCGTCCCATATCAACCTTGACGGATGATACCGCATGGTTGCGTGTGGAGAGGTAGAGCTTTTTTACTCCGCTCTTTGTCTCTATTTGCATATCGTATTTTTTTACAAGGCCGTTGTCATAAAGGTATTTTGCCACACAGCGTATGGCGTTCCCGCTCATGCTGCCTTCGCTGCCGTCAAGATTGAACATCCGCATTTTGGCGTCCGCTCCGGTAGTACCGGCGTCGGGCGGCAGTATCAGCACAACGCCGTCGCCGCCTACGCCCGTATGCCTGTCGGATAAAAACACGGACAGCGATTCGGGCGAGTCTATTTTAGTATCAAAGCAATTAAAGTAAATATAATCATTGCCGCAGCTCTGCATTTTTGTAAAAGCAAGTTTGGTGCGATCGGTCCTAAGGTTATTAATGTCGATTAACTCAGTATTGGTCTCGCTGTAGCCGGAAAGCAAACCGTCCGCAAGCGCGTTAGCCGTATCGACCGAGGTTAGGCAGGGAACTCCAAGCGAACAGGCTTTTCTGCGCAGCTTCACGTCGTCTAGGGCGGGGTCTCTGCCCTTCTTTGACGTGGAGATGATGTAACTGATCTTGCCGCTTTCAAGGAGCGTCTCCGTGTTATTGACCGCGCTGTCCTTGATTTTTTCCACACTTTGAACCTCGAAACCTCTTTCCGCGAGGAAGCGGGCGGTGCCGCGCGTCGCGTACAGGGAAAATCCGGCCTGTGTCAGTTTTTTGGCGACACGTGTAATCTCCGCCTTGTCGCTTTTACGAACGGTAATCAGTACGCCGCCTTTCTTTTTCATCTTGTATCCGGCGGCGACAAGTCCCTTGAACAGCGCTTCCTCAAGGTTTTTCCCCAGGCCGAGAACCTCTCCGGTGGATTTCATTTCCGGCCCCAGATGCGTATCCACGCCGGCAAGTTTTTCAAAGGAGAAAACAGGCACTTTGACGGCGACATAGGGCGGAATTTTTCCTATACCCGGCCTGTACCCTAAATCAGAAAGCTTAAGGCCCACGCTTAATTTAGTGGCAAGCTCGCACATGGGAACACTGGTAACCTTGCTGAGATAGGGAACGGTGCGTGACGCCCTGGGGTTAACCTCAATGACATATATGTCGTTTTCATAGAGGACGTATTGAATATTGACAAGACCTTTAACATTCAGCGCCATACAGAGTGTTTTTGTAACATTAAAAATCTTTTCGGCTAACGCGTCGTCTATGTTGATGGCGGGATATACGGCTATGCTGTCGCCGGAATGGATGCCGGTTCGCTCAATGTGTTCCATAATGCCCGGAATAAACACGCCGCCCTGCCCCCCCTGGGAAGGGTCGCCGTCGCATAACGCGTCAACCTCAATTTCCATTCCTTCCAGGTACTTGTCAATCAGCACCGGGTTTTCCTGTTTTGAGCGCAGGATGATCTCCATATACTCGCGGATATCATCCTGCGAGAACGCGATGATCATATTTTGACCGCCCAAAACATAGGACGGGCGCATAAGCACCGGAAACCCGAGTTTTTCGGCGGCGTCCAGCGCCTCCGCTTCGGTCATAACGCCGTAGCCTTTTGGGCGTTTTATTTGCAGATTTTCCAACAGCGCGTCAAACCTCTGCCTGTCCTCGCAGATGTCTATGCTGTCCGCAGAAGTGCCTATGATGTTAACGCCGCGCTCGCGCAGCTTTTTTGTCAGCTTGATTGCCGTGCCGCCGCCGAACGCTACAATGACACCTAACGGTTTTTCGATTTCAATTATGCTCATCACGTCGTCAATGCAAAGCGGCTCAAAATAAAGCCTGTCCGCGGTGTCAAAGTCGGTGGATACCGTTTCGGGGTTGTTGTTAATCACGACAACTTCGTATCCCAGGCTTTTAAGCGACCACACGCAATGTACGCAGGCATAGTCAAACTCTATGCCCTGGCCGATGCGTATCGGCCCGCTGCCCAGCACGATAATCCGTTGTTTGACGCTCTTTTGGATGAACGGCAAAGCCTCATTTTCAGTTCCGTTTTGAATAGAGTAGAAATACGGCGTTTTCGCCTCAAATTCGCCGCCGCAGGTATCGACCATTTTGTATATTAGGGAGTCGGGGGAATGTACAGGCATAATTTATACTATGGGAAAGGCCGGTGTTTAGTCAAGCCCAAGAGTCGCAGCGAGGTTTTTTTACCGTAGCTTCTAATACTATTTTTTCATGGGAGAGTCGGTTTTTCAATTGACATCAGTATAATTCCGCGTTACATTTGGCAAATGAATCTATACCGTCCTGTAACAATAGGCAGCCTCAAACTTGACGGCAACCTTTTTCTTGCCCCGGTAGCCGGTTACTCCGACCGGGGTTTCCGGTCGCTGTGTGTTGAGCAGGGTACGAATTTTACCTTTACCGAGCTTGTTTCCGCCGAGGCTTTATGGCGTAATCCGGGTCATTACGGGCTTGGTTCCGATTCTTCTTCCGGAGCTGGCGTCGCCAGCAGAGCCGGCGCTGTCAGCCTGGTAAGCCGGGGGGCTAACGAGCTGCGTTACGCGATTCAACTGTTCGGCGCCGAACCTGATGCTGTTTACAGGGCAGCGCTTCTTCTAGCCCCGCTAAAACCGGATGCCGTGGATATTAACGCCGGCTGTCCGGTTCCAAAGGTGGTAAAAAACGGCGCCGGCTCCGCCTTGATGAAAAACCCCGCCAATCTGGGCAGGATTGTGGAAGCGGCGGTAAGGGCCTCGCGGGAAACCCTGGGAGGCGCGCCTGTAACGATAAAAATGCGTTCCGGCTGGGATTCTGCTTCGATAAATTACGCCGAATGTTCCCGCGTTGCCGTGGAAAGCGGAGCCGCTATGGTCAGCCTGCACCCGCGCACCCGCGGCCAACAATACGGCGGCAAAAGCGACTGGTCGCATATTGCCGATCTTGTATCACGGCTTTCGGTTCCTGTCACAGGCTCAGGCGATCTGTACACGCCGGAGGATGCCCGGCGCATGCTGGAAGAAACAGGCTGCGCCGCAATAATGTTCGCGCGCGGCGCAATGGGCAACCCATTTATTTTTCTTGCAACAAAGGCCTTTCTGGAAACAGGCGCGTATGAACCTGTCCCTTTCTCCGCGCGTATGGAAGCCGCTTTCCGTCATCTGGAAATGTTAGCCGCTGACATAGGCGAGCGTACAGCCTGTCTGGAAATGCGAAAGCAGTTCTGCGCCTACACCAAGGGCCTGAAAGGCGGCGCGCTTGTGCGGGAGCGGGCGGTTCACGCGCAGACCATTGAGGATTACCGGAAGATACTGGCGGATTTACCGAATATTTAGTATCATCTTGCGTAGGCAGGAGTATTGGTATGGGTATAAAAAACACGGCAAAGAAAAACGGATTCCTCGCGCGAAATCTGCGAAACTTTTATGAACACCGGGCATTGTGGATGTACTTTATCTGCGACGAGGCCCGCAAAAAGGGAATTAAGCCGGAAGATTTTACCCCCGCGGCCATACGCCGCTGTGGAATTTATCACGGTATGCGGGCTATTACCGGAAAGGATGCGGCGGTACAGGAGGCGGGCGGTCAGGGAGCCAGTTGCCGTCTGTTGCGGAAAAAACTCTTTCCGTCTATAGGCAAGATAATATTTGAGATGAAATTTATCAAAGAGGACGATGATGCCTTTGATGTTGACTTTCATTACTGCCCTCTGGTAAACGCTTGGCAAAAACAGGGCTGCTCCGATGAAGAAATCGACAAGCTTTGCGACTGGGCCATGGAAGGCGACCGCGGCATTGCCCAGGCTTTTGGCTGCGAACTGGAACTGAAAAAAACCATTGCCAAAGGCGATGGTGTGTGCCAGATCAGGATTAGGCGGAAGTGAGGAATAAAGGTCGTTGTTTTTCCGTTGTCCTTTTATATAATTTAGTGTATACTTTTTTTATGATGATAGAACAAACCGTTGAGGTGCCGGTTAACCACCGTCTGATTATTGATGTACCTCGTGAAATACCTGCAGGGCCGACTATACTCGCATTCAGACCGGTAACGGCCCAAAAGACTGATAAAACCAAACAGAAACATGGGACACCTATTACTGATCGGCTTGCCGGCTGCCTTGCCGGGATTGGCGACATTGATATTGAAGAAATCCGCGAAGAACGATTGGCGAAATACTTGAAATGAGCATTTTTGTTGATACTAATGTATTATTGGATGTAATGCTTTGCAGAAATGTATTTTATCCTGATTCGCGGGCGGTTTTCGATATTGTTGAACAAAATGACATCAACGCTTTTGTGTCCGCAGTTTCTATGACTAATATTTTTTATATCCTCCGCAAGTTTAAGAGAAATATCACGGATGTGTATTCTCTCATGGATGATTTATTTACATTGTTCACAATAACACCTGTAACCGAGAACACTATTGCGAGCCTGTAGAAAAACTATAAATGACGCATAACAAATAAAAAATATTTACACAAGAGGAAAAAACGTGTTATAATAAACTTATTATGGCAAGATATAAACATACCGAAGCGGAAAACGGGCAGGGATTATTTTTATCAGTAAATCTTAAAGAACAACTGCTGCCCGGGACATTTGAGTACATGCTGAATGACTTAATAGGAAAAAGGATAGATATAAGCATGTTTGACAAAAACTACAAGAACGACCGAACCGGGGCGAAGGCAATACCGCCCGGCGTACTGATAAAGCTAATCGTATATGGATATTTAAAAGGGGTGAAAAGTTCGCGCGGGC
>Ga0268262_10003470_pt1 | contig 17024 bp, 27 predicted proteins | sample TergutNc150P3_FD_190354 | JGI IMG/M metagenome (GOLD analysis project Ga0268262, IMG submission 190354) | Nasutitermes corniger P3 segment gut microbial community from laboratory colony in Florida, USA - Nc150 P3 (SPAdes) (version 2) | ecosystem: Host-associated > Arthropoda: Insects >... | reverse complement strand
AAGGCTAGCGCCTTGGCATCGTCACAGGAGCGCTCCGTTTCAAATCCCCAATATTTTGCTTTTAAGACATTGCAACAGAATAAAACCAAAGCAGGCTTGTATTAAATTCTTCGGGAAGGGGGGATTTCCACCCTTTATTAGAATTTCCATGTTTTTTATGTTTCACTTTGTTTCATAACTCTATATATTATAAAGACTTAGCATTTTGCCGTTTTATTATCTTGTGTTTTATTTCACTATGTTTTATCATATTTTGTAGACCATTTGTAGACCCTATGTGGATTTTGGAACCCACTACTTTTGGAGGGGATTTGAGCGTAAAAGTCAGAGACAAGTGCGGGCGCCTTTACCTGGATGTGTATGCCAACGGGCGCCGGAAATGGGAAGCGTTGGGGCTTACCCTCACGGCGGACAAGCAGCAGAACAAAGAGATCATGCGCCTTGCCGAGATATGCCGGAGCAAGCGGGAAGCCCAGATCGTGAGCGGCGAATGGGGGCTTCTTGATCCAATTAGCGGGAAGCAGTCCCTTTGCGGCTATATGGCGGACATCGGCAGGAACAGGGAAAAAAAGGATCACCTGAACCGGGTATTGAAGTACCTGGATAAATTCAGCGGCGGCAATATAGCCCTTGGGCAGGTAACCGAAAAATGGCTTGAGGACTTTCAGGCTTTTCTCCTTAAAGAATCGGGCCTGTCGAAAGGGACTGCCGGACGCTACGAAGCGGCGGTAAGGTTTGCGCTGCGGAAGGCGGCAAGGGATCGGCTAATTCCGCGAAACCCCGCCGAGGGGGTGCGGGCCATCACAATACCTGAATCTGATAAGGCATACCTGACTGTCCAGGAAATACAGCTGTTGGCAGATACTCCCTTGGGTGGAAAGTTGGGGGGAATGGTAAAGCAGGCTTTTCTTTTCGCGTGTTTTACCGGCATACGGATTTCTGACCTTAGAACCCTTGAATGGGGAGACATAAATATCGAATCCAGACAAATAAGCAAGCGGCAGGAAAAAACGGAGCGCAAGGTTTTCATTCCGCTTCACTCCGTGGCATGGGGAATAATAAATGACGGGGCAATCCATAACTACAAAGAGCTTGTATTCCCCAGGCTTTCGCAATCGAAAACCGATACCGGCCAATACGTAGTCGCATGGGCAAAGAAAGCCGGGATTGAAAAGAATGTCGGCTGGCACACGGCCCGGCACACATTCGCGGTTCTCTCCCTGGAATCCGGGGCAGAGATTTACACGGTTTCAAAGCTGCTGGGGCATACGAACCTGAAAAACACCCAGGTCTACGCAAAGGCGACCGACAAGATGAAGCGGGAAGCTGTGGATGCGCTGCCTTCAATAAGCATAAGCGGAGGGAAAAATGTCTGACAGTATGTGTACACTGGACACTTCGAAATACATTGAAGAAGCATATATCGTAGAAACGACACTTGAAGAAATGCGTACACTTCTTGAACAAATTAGGCGTAATACAGGTATGGTTTATTTTGAGTGCGATAATAATATTGGGCAGTCGGATTTCTGTTATAGGGTAGTGGATAAAAATCTTTTGATTGCGGCCTTGGACAATTTCCGTGAAAACAATGCACATGAGCAATGGGAATCAATAAGACATTTTCCTGAAAACGCAGATAAGAAAGACAGAGAAACATTAGATAAACTTGCAAAGCAATCTTTAATTAAAAAAGATTTGTCTGCCGGGAACAAATTCAAATTAACGAGGCCGATATGCTGCAAAGAAGCAGTAAGAGAATTATTAAAGCTAGGCTACACAGGAAACAGTGGATTCGTTTTCATGAGCCAGTATATTGATTATCAAGTCGAGGCCGCAACTATTCAGAATTACTTTAGGGTTTGCAAAAAAGACATACCCATTCAATAGAGCGGTGATTAAAATGACAGATGAAGAACAATTTGAAAAATATGTGGACTTATATTCACTGGATCATGAAATTGAAGCTGTTTATTCAGGCGATTTTGAAAAAATATTTGAAGGGTCATCATTTGAAACACCAAATTTTGAGGATATCTTTATTGCTCATAAAGTATGCCTGGATGTATTGATTGAGCATTTGACAAATAGCCTATATTACTTTTCTTCCGGGCGTTCTTTTGATAACTATAATTTGACATCAGAAAATGGAACGCCCATTACAGTTGAAAGCAATATAGATGACGTTTTTAAGGCATTTACTAAACATTTTGAAGATCAAAAACAGAAACTTGATACTGTGTTTTTGCAATATGTAAGTAAAACCATGGGGAAACTTGATTTTTCGATTAAAGAATTCCCAGGAAATGCAACCGAAAAAGAAAAGGATGTTTTAAATCATTTGTCATGCAATTTTCATATAAAGCGAGAATTATCACAGAACAAATTCCAGCTTTTCAATAAAAACGGAACAAAACGCTTGATAAACGCATTATATGAATATGCCCCCGATTATAAAGATTTCCAAGTTTTTAATTTTATCAATTCTTATATTGAAACCAATTTGCCCGCTGCTACCCTTCAAAACTATTGCCGCGAAGTAAAAAAAGATATGCCTATTAAAAAACAATAAAACATATAAAAATGACATTCCAATAAACAGGCTAAAAAATGTATAAATTCGTATAATTCCGTATAGAAACGTATAAATACGTATTTGTTATACGAAATGCAAAATAATAAAAAATAAAGAACAATTACCCGCATAAACCATTTATGGGGGAATAAAATGAACGAAACACAAAAGCCGCTTAACGTCCAACAGGCCGCAGAATTCCTGAGCTTGAAACCGTCCTACATCTATAACCTTGTATTCTACGGCAAACTGACGGCATACCGCCCTGGCGGGAAAAAGCTGCTATTCAAAATTTCCGATCTGGAAGCATACGCATACGGAAACAAAATAGGCGGGCGTTCAGAACGCGCTGATACAATCCTGAACGCAGCGCAAAAAAGTAAGCCGCGCAAAAAGGCAAGGGCATGAAGGGGGCAGGCCATGAAGCGTAAAAAAAGCCCCCAACGCCTGGCAGGGCAATCGAGGGGCTACAAAAGATGTTACGAAATAATAGCCAATCCCAACATAAAAAAACAATGCCCATGATTGCCGCTTTCATTGCCGATAAAATGAGCCGCTATATTGCCGCAGGAACGACGCCTGAAACCGCCGCGCAGTATGCCCGCGGGGAGCTGGCCGCAATTTACAAAGGGGAGCACTACAGCCGCGATTCTTCCGGGGCCTTTCGCATAACGCCGCCGCCGGAAGACCTGGCCTTTGAAGCGGCGATGGAAAAAGCGGATGAGGCAATAGCGGGAATAATCAAACAATACCCCGCGCCTGTCGAGAAGCCCCGGACGGCATACCGGGGATCGGCGGCTATCAAGCATACCGTTGCCGCGGGAATCGGCGTAAAGGAATTTTTCGCAAAGAGCAGGGACAACGACAAAGACGCTTATACAACAGACCTGGGAAAAATAGCGGCGCTATGGAACGGTGGGCAGCGGCGGTTCAAGGCGTTCATTAACGGCCGCTTCCTTGCCATTGACGTTGACCGCAAGCCCGGCAAGCCTGACGGCCTTAAAACCTTTTACCGGATGTTTCCCAGGGAAACCCTTCCGGCGGAGCTTCAGGAACTGCCCGGATCGTTCCCCTGCTATACGCAAACGCCTTCCGGCGGCTTTCACCTGTTTTTCAAATACGAAGGCGCGGAACTGAAGCTGCGGGAATTGGCGCCGGGAATCGAGATCAAGGAATGGCAGATCACCTGCCCCGGAAGCTGCAGGGAGAACGGCGAGTACATTTTACGCGGGGAATTAACAGAAGCCCCGCAACTGTACGGATTGATCATCGACGCCATTGAGGAAACGAAGCGGAAAAAAGAGCAGGCAAAAGAGGAGCGCCACAAGCCCGCCAAGGCACGCGCCGTAGCGGATCGCCCTGTACGGTATGAAAAGCCCCGGATTACGCTTGACGATCTGGCGCAAGAGGCCGCCGTCGCTTATGCAGGGAACCATGACAGGCAAGTGTCATTTGCCGGCCGCGCCTGCCGGTGCAAATACTCCGGGGCCGAAACCCTGGCTTATGCAAAAAGCCGCGCCGATATTTTCGGGAATGACAGCGATACCGATAACACTATTTTGTCGGTGTTCCGCGACAACGGGGGATGCCTGTGATCAACGCCGAAAAACTTAAACAGTTTTTTGAGCAGATCCGGGGCAAGGGCAACCCCACGGCCCAGGACATACGGAACGCGGCGGCGGCGACCGGGAACGTCGCGGAAATACTGCCGGAGATTTTGGCTTATGCCGCCGGCATGGGAATTGACGCCGCATCCGAGCTGGCCGGTTTTACGAACGCCTGGGAAAAAGCAAGGCAAGAAAAAACCGTGCAGGAGACGGCGGCAAGCCTGGCGGAACAATCCGGGGAGCTTGCATCGGAAGCCGATCCTGAGAAAAGGCGGGAACTAATCAAGGGTATACGGCGAACATATGAAACCTTGAATAAGACAGCAACTATAGAGCCGAAAACAATCACTTCAAAAGCCCTTATGCAGAAAACTTTCCCGCCGCGGCAATGGATAGTCGTAAATCTTATATGCACTGGATTGTCCATTCTCTCCGGGGTTTCAAAAATAGGCAAAAGCTGGCTGCTATTTGCGCTTGCGGAGGCCGCATCCGAAGGCGGGAAATTTCTTGATCGCTATGCCGTGAATAAAACTTCTGTATTGCATTTATCGCTGGAAGATACAGAGGAAAGCATAAAAGAACGCAGGGAAACGCTGGCAAGGAAACAAGAAGGCGGCTTTTCCGGGAATGACAATTTAATAATTGCTACAGAATGGGAAAGCGGAATTAGCGGGCTTGAAACTTATTTAAGAGCGCATAACGAAATTAAATTTGTGATAATTGATACCCTGGTCCAGTTTATGCCAGACATTGAGGACATGAACAATTATTCCCCTACAGTAAAAGCCCTGACACGAATTAAAAGAATGGCTGACAGGTTGAGCATTGCCATTTTAGTAGTGCATCACGCAAAAAAGGGGAGCGGCAAGGAAGCGAAGCAAGGGGACTGGATGGATCAAAGCCTGGGCAGTCAAGGCATTGTGGCATCGGCAGATACAATAATCTTATTGGAACGTGATATAAACAACAAAACCAAAGAACGGCTAAACACTGGAAAATTTTACGCCACAGGGCGTAGCATTAAAGACATATTTTACAAAGTAAATTTTTCCCCAAGTTTTGGAATGTGGAGCATAACCGATGAAGAGAAAAAAGGGGCAGGCGATGATCCGCAGCCAAGGAACAATCCGGGGCAAAGCGAACCTGATAGAAAGCCCTGGACGCCCGGAGGCTAAAAAACGGCAAAAACACAAGGCATAAAATACCCAAAAGCTTTAGCTAAAGGGGAAACATCAACCAGGCAAAAACTCATTGATCAGTTATATGCAAAACCTTCATTGTTTGAGGAAGAAGAATTGAAGGTGCTGGGCAAAATAGAGGAATTAAAAAAATCCTTATTTTCTTTCAATGCCTATGAAAGCATTGTTTTTGACGGCTTATGCAAACTTTGCATGGAAGCCTACGACGGCAGACACATCGGCACACACACCAACCTTTTATTAAAAATTGAAAAAGGAATTGAGGAGCATATTGACGTTGTAGAACGCCAAAACAACCCGACGGAAACGCATTATAGATCGGTTTTATCACTTGAAGAAACGCAAAGGGTTTTTTGCGGGGATAATTATAAAATGTACTGGCCTTTGGTTTTTAAAAACATAAAAGAACTTGCATACGAACCGCCCAAAAAAAAATCTTTAGTGCTGGGAAAAAAATTATATATTGACGCCGTTCCGCTAAACATAGATTTAATCTATGAAGACGGAAGCGATAGCAAAAAATTAAAAACATTGGGCCCCAGGTTGACGAAGGAAAAAATAATCGAGGGGAAAGAATATGCGCCGCACAGCGAGACAAGACAAATTGTGGGCATTGCTATCGAGTACTACAAACCCCTTTTTTCGCCTATTATCGAATTAAACAAAAGGAAAAGACCCGGGACTACTTACATAATAACCCCGCCATATTTTCAATTAAGCATAATAAACACCATAGAAAGGCTGGAAACAAACGTAAGCGAAGGCTTAAAAAGAAAACAAAAACTCTTAAAAGAAAACGGCCAAGCGCTTAACTGGACTAAAGAAAAGACTGGCGCTTATATCGAGCAGCTTAAGGGAAGCTGGCAAAATCTAATCTGCATTTCCCCCCTGGAAATGAGGCGTTTTTACCTTTACCTTGCATTGCATGACAACCACAAGGGAGCATACATCACCATTGAAGACCTTATGGACTTTGTGGAAAGTTGCTTCCCTGGGCTTATAGACAGCGATAGGGACGGTAACCGGAAATTGTACCCCAGCCGTTACAAGGAGCTCATAGAAAAAAAATTAGAGCCCATGCTTTACCTTTTCAAAATAATGACCCATGAAGGGGAAATGGACGGAGGGCAGCTTGTACCCTTAAAACTATCCCTAACAGATAAAGAAACCGGGGAAGAATTCGGGAAAAAAACAAACAATCTGCGAATCGAATGTATGAAAAGCAAGAGCTTCTTTTCAAACTATACTTTGGAAAAATTCTCAGACGAGCTGGCGGATTTAACCAAAATAGCCCCATATTCCCCCAAATTGCTGGGTAACTAGGATTGATTGCTGGGTAACTAGGATTGATATGCTGGGTAACTAGGATTGATAAACCCCAAATTGCTGGGTAACTAGGATTGATAAAAGCCCCAAAAAAGCGGTTTTTTCCCGGTTTGTAAAGAGGCCGTTTTCTAAAGATCTTTCTAAAGATCTTCTAAGCGCCGGGGGGCTTGCTAAACGCCGCCCCCGGCTGGAAACTCTTGAAACAAGGCCTTATTTTTTGGTTTATGCCTGGCATTGAACACCATTAATAAAAGCCATTGTTAACTCATTGTTTTACAATGAAAAACGCGGCCCCTGGGCAAGCCTGGAAAATTCCCACACGGGAAAATTCCGAACTCGGAAATTTCCAGATGGCCCGCAAAATTCGGACAATGCGAAATTTGCGCAAAGTTTACATTCCTCGGCAAATACAAACCGTTTTATAAAAACAGTTTACAAGTGCAGTTTTCCCCCCTACACGCCTTCGCATAATTGTCGGTAAGCGCAAGGGCAAGCCAAACGCCTGCCGGCGCTTCGCTTACCTACACAATTACGCGAAAGCGCCTTTATTCCCGGGGTCCGGAAGCGCTGCATTTCCCCGCCCCGGCGATGGAAGCGGGACTGCTACGCAGACCCGCCCCGGAAGGCGAAGCCCGGCTGAAGCTGGCAGCCTTTACAGGCCGCCCCTTCCGTATGTCGGCGCATATCCCGCAGTATCGGCGCGGCCTGACGGCCTGGCTGGGTGATGCCCTGACAACACCCACAGCGCAATAGAAGCGCATAGAGGGGCTTAAAACGCCCCGGACATGAAATCACACCACGAAGCCCCGCCGGGCTTGCGTATGGGCTTCCTGAGCGCAATGGCGGCATTGTTTTTTTGCCGTTATGCTTGTAAAACCTTCGATAAGCTTATATTGTCAAATACGGGGAATGGCCGATAAATAAGGCTATGAAACCCAAAAAAAGCAAGGAAGACGACATGAACGCCATAGCCCAAAGAGTAACAGCAACGCCCGCCGCGAACGTCCAGGACATGGCCCTTCGTATTGCCCGCGAAGCGCCCACGCTTGCGGATCTGAACGGCGAACAGCTTGAGCAGATAGCCCGCATGGTAATGACCCAAAGGCTGACACAGGAAATGAGCGCCGCCGCAAACCTGGCCGGCATCGACTACCGGGCCGAGAAGGAAACGTTCCTGGACAATGCCGGAAGGACCGGAAGCAAGCACACGAGCCGCGGATACCGCGCCGGCCTTGATCGGCTTGAGGCATACGCGGAAAGGGCGCACATCACGCCCCTGGAACTGACGCCGGCGCGGGCCGACGACTTTATTTACAGCCTTAAAGGTGAGGCCGCCGCCGCTTCGGTCCGGCGCGACGTTGCCGCCTGCTCTTCGTTCTTTACCTGGCTTGAGCGCCGCCATGAGGGGATAAAAAATCCGTTCCGGGGAACCAAAGCGCGGCCCGCAAAGAAAGCGAAAAAGGAGCTTGCGATACCGAACGCCGCCGAGGTAAAAAAAATCCTTGCCGCCCTTCCCGCGTTTGAAGCCGCGGCGGTTTCCGTGATGGCCTTCCGGGGCCTTCGCATCGGCGGCCTTCCGGGAATGGAAATAACCGGGGAACGGTTTAAGACGCGGAGCAAAGGCAAGGACATTTCCGGAACGCTGCCCGACAAAGTAATGGCGGCGCTGAAAGCGCACGACGCCCCGGACAGGAAACGCCCCTTTGCCGGAATAACCGAAGAGGCCCTGGCCCGGCGCATCGAGTACCACATCGGCAAGCTCCACCAGGCGGGGAAAATAAAGGCCGCCTATTCCTGCCACGACTTCCGGCATTTTTTCGCGATAACGGAGTACCGAAAAGACAAAGACATTTACCGCGTAAAGAAGCTATTGGATCACGCTTCAATTCAGGTAACGGAGAGCTACCTGCGGGGCCTGGGCGAAGTATGACAAGACGGAGGCACTAATGGGCGTAGTATCGTTTACCTACCCGAAGACAACAAAGAGCATAGGCGGCTTTGAAATCGACGTAATGCTTGACGAGCACTACTCGTACGGGAACAAGATCACCGAGCTTCCGCTCGAGGACGGATGCGTTGTCAGCGACCACGTCGTCGAGGAAGTGGACGAAATATCCATCCGGGCGTTTATAGGCATGGCGAAAATGGCGGCATGGGAAGGCCCGCTGCCGGAAACCGAAGCGGACATTCCCAGGGAGGATCCGAAAGCCAGAATTCTTCAAAAGTACAACGAGCTGCTGCGCCTTAAAAGGGGACGGCAGCCCGTCACCGTGGTAACCGGGCTTGGCACGTTCCCTTCGATGGTCATCTCGAAATTCGAAATCGACCGCGACGTGGAAACGGGCGCGGACCTCTCTTTTGACATGTCGTTCAAGCGCGTAAAGATCGTCAAGAGCGAAACAACCACGATCACCGCTGCGCCGAACACCCCGGAAGCCTACCAGGTTGCGCCAGTTAAAAACAAGGGAATTTTAGGCCAGATATGCGACTTCATGCAGGAGCAATGGAAGATGGCGACGGGCGCGGGCAGGTGCACGGAAGACGAATACAAAGAGGCCTGCAAGAAAAAGGGGTGGCAGCCATGACAATCATTGAAAACAAGGAAATTCCGCTATTTAGCGATCCGAGATGGGAAGCGCAGACTGACCTGTCCGGAAGACGGTACACGTTCCGCGTTTCGTATAACGCACGGCAAGATTTCTGGATGGTGTCCATAAGCGACACAAACGGAGAGCTGTTAATTGCCGGCCTGCGGCTTGTCCCAGGTATAGACATGCTGGAAAAATACCGGGCCTCGGTTCCGGGGCTTCCGCCGGGGGAATTGGTCCTCATCGACAAAGAGGGAAGGCCGCAAACTGCGGAAGTAACCAGAGACAACCTGAGCACCCGCTTTTCCCTGGTCTATTCGCTGGTAGGGGAATAATGCCGTTTTCAAAAGGGAAATCCGGAAACCCTGCCGGGCGACCGAAAAAAGGCAGCACTTTGACCGAGGCCCTGGAAAGCGCACTGGACAAAAAGGGCAAGGGCGGGAAATTGAAAAGAACTTTATTGGCCGAGGTGTTGCTAGACCTGGCAATCACGGAGCGCAACATTGCGGCCATACGATACGTTTACGACAGATGCGACGGGAGACCGAACGCGACCATAGAATTGACTGACGCGGAAACGGAGATGAAATTAAGGGAGATCATGGATGGCTGAAACAAAAATGAACAAGAAAAAAGCCCTGGCAATCCTGCGCACGATCATCGGGCCGATGGAACCGGGGACGAAGAAAGACGCGCTGCAATCTGTCTATGAATTTATAGCTGACGCAGTGCGGGAACACGTTTCCAACTTGACGCCGGAACAGCGCGAGGCCCGCATAAACGAACTGCTGGAAAAGAGGGGCGGCGGCACGGGGAAAACGGACGCGGCATAGGGGGAAGCGATGGCGGGGACTGTCTGCAAATCGAAAAGCGCCGCGCTTGCGGCATTGGACGCAATGGCGGGAAGCATGACAAACGCGACGTTCAAAGAAGCGCTTTTGGCTATTAAAAATTTTGTAGACGAAAATGTCAGAAATGTTTTAATGCCGGAAGAAATAAAAGCGAAAATGGCGCTGTTATTCCAGGGAACCGAAGGGGAACAAAAAGGCCGCGCATGGGTAGAGCGCGAAATGAAAGACCCCGCGTACAAAGGCGGAACCGAACTGAAATGCGACGCAAGCCACCGCCTGCACAAAATGATAAACGAACCTGAACACGGCGCGGAGCTTGAGTGCTTTTGGAACGCGCAATCAAAGACCTGGGAACCCTGCCAACCCTGGCCGCCCGTGTCGCACAAGAGAAAAGCCAAGGGCAAGGGCGACGCCCTGACGTAAACGCGGCCGGCCTTCGGCCCGGCTGAGAAAGGCAAGCGGGAACGCTTGCGCGTACCCGCCCCGGAGGGCGCGGGCATGGAAGCGGCAGCCCTGCCGGGCAGCCGCCTTCCGCGCAGCGCCGCCCCTGGGAATCCCGCTTCCTGACGGCTTCAGTAGCATAAATTTATTACCCTGCTATACGTTATGTGTTATATTACACCCATAGGCGCACGACACCCGGCAGGTGTCAAATCCATACCAACGCCTATAAGGAGCTATTATGGCAGAGCTTAATTTTGTACGCGGCACGATCCGCGGGAAGATTGGCCAGTTTGTCGGGTCTTCGTGGAAGGGCAAGCCTTACATCAAGACTTTCACGAAGCCCGGCAATCCGCGAACCGCCGACCAGGTGGCAGTGCGGACGGTATTTCAAAAAGTTTCCCATATAGCAAAAAACATTTATAAACACGTCCTTAAGCCGTACACGTTCCCCACGCCCCGGAGGCAGACGGCTTTCAACCAGATGATAGCGGCAAACCAGGAGATGTTTGACGCGAAGGCATGGGATCCGGCAAACCTGAAAATCTTTGCCGGCCCCCTTTACAATCCGGGGCTTACGTCGGCGACGGTCAACGCCGGAAACGCGGCGATCTCTTTTGCCACTACCGGCGGGGAACCAACGGACAAAGCCATAGCCGTATTGCTTGACGCCGAAAGCGGCACGGTGAAACACGCTGAGGCCAACAGATCCGCCGGAACTATAAGCATTCCGCTTTCCGGGATCGACCCCGCGAACTATGGGCGGCTTCACGCCTACCTGGCTTTTTCCCGCCTTCCCGAACTGGACCCGGAAGAAAAAGGCCAAGTGTCCGTAACCGCGCACCTGGCGGTTACCCAGTAGCCTGGGCGCTGACAGGGCTTTATGCAGGGACAAAGCAATGTTGCCTGTTGCCGCACCGGCAGCGGGCACATTAATTTTGCCGAGCTGAATTTGGCCAAAGAGATACTGAGGGCAAAATACCCGTCCGGGGCCAAGCTCACCGAGGTTGCGCGTTACGTGGGGTGTTCGCCCCACAGGGCAGAGAGGCTGATGGACCTGCTTTCCGAGGAATCGGACTTCCTGGTCTACATGGACGACGATGTTAAGCCCCCCCTGTATTGCATGTATAGCGACGGCCCGTAGGGGAGCGCATGGAACTGACTAACGAAATGATCGAGGAAATACGCCGGGGAGCCCGGCAGGTTGAATACGGAAAGGTTGTCATTGAGATTGAGACCCGGGGAAACGAGCAGAGCCTGGACATCATCACCACGGCCCGGCGCCGATTCCAAAAGGCAACGCCATTGAGCGAAGGCGCGGCAACTAAAGGCAGCGGCTACAGGCACTGAGTAAAACACGGCAAAAAGCAACCTTGCGTCTGAGACGCAGGGTATAGCAATATTTTTTTTAAGGAGCTGATCATGATTTTAGGAGAGCCGGAAAAAAAACCAGGACAGGGGTGGACGCCGCCTTACAAAAACCCGTTTGTCAAAGGCAGGGAAAACCTTGACGAGCAAGCCCGGTTATTGCGGGAAGAGCCGCAAATGTACGAGAAATTGAAAGCCGCCGCGCCCGGTATTTACGAGGAAGAGCAGCGGAAGCTGAGGACTAAATCGCTTTCAGAATTTAACCAGATGGACACGGCCCAAAAGGTGGCGTTTATCAACCGAGGCGGGGAAATCTCCGGCAATTAATGTGGTGGTATTTTGAGAAGCTTGGCGAGACAGAAACCACGATCCTCTATGCCTATGGCTTTGAGAGCAAAAAAACAACAGGCCAGCTTGAATACGACAAAGCTAATAAAAAGGCAAAGATACTGAAATACGCTGACAACCATGACGAGGCCACTGACATACAATACACTGCATACCAATTGGTTTCAGAATATGGCAATCTTGACAAGAAAATGATTGCCTATGGTTTTGATTTGCTCCGAATTTTTTCGGACGCACCTATAGCCTTCCTCGCGCGTCCTGGAGGGTTTTTTCAGGGGATTTGCGTAGCGCGAAAAAAGCCCCGGAGAGCGATATAGGCGGTTGCGTTATGCGCTATATCCGGGGCTTCCTAGATATCCTTGTTTTGCCAGAATTATTTTATATATACAATCCTTTTGCTCTTTCTTTAGCCTTTCTTATTTTCCATTCTTCAAATTTTATTTTTACATCTTCTGGGGCATTAACTTTTAACCTCATCGGTTCGTTCACAGGCTTATCTAATTCAACCCAATCCCACCAATCCGGCTTCTGCTCCATATTTTTTTCGCTTTTACTTTTCGGTTATCCGGCAACCGTTGCCCCGGATAGCTTTTTGAAGCCCGTTGACTTTATGAATGTTTTCCCCGATACTGTATATACGGACGCCTAGCGGGACGGATGGAGAGCGCCGAAAGGCACACCACGCCGTCGCAGACCAGCGTCCTTTTTTATTGCCCGATATCGAGCGCCTCAATCGAGTACAGCTTGTTTTCTTCCCCATGGCATTCCTTGACCGTAAACTTGATTATTGCTATTCGCTCCCGGTATTCCATCGGCGCAAATAGATAGCGGCGGGATTTTAGCCCCTCATTGTTTTTGTTCGGGTTTAGCTCAAAAAGCCACGGCTCTATAGCGTTTGAAAAAAACTTGTCAATGTTGGCTGCCGCAAGGTAATGGGCTTCGGGGCTGAACGAGGAATGGACGGCCACGCTGCTTACAAGCTTTCCCACCGAGCGCCGCTGTAGCCTCGCCGCAAGCCCTGACTTGCTGGTGAACGGGCCATGGCTGGTAATCTCTTTCAGAATGGCCGTTGCCTCCCTACGGGTGCTTGCCTTGCGGATGGGCGCTGCCATCTCCGACACTTCCTCGGGCATCCCCCAGCAATCGGGGCGCAGCTCGGCGGCCTTTGCGCGGACCGCGTCCCATGGCTCTGGCATGGCTAAAATTCTTCCCCTGTGTCATTTAGCTTAAACACCATCGAAAAGGTACAATCAAGGGCTTTCGCTATCTTGCCCAGGTCTTCTTCCGTAAAGTTGTCCCGCTTCATTTTACGGTTGAAATTTTGCGGCGATTCACCTATTCGTCTGGCAAGCTCCGCTTCTGGTATATTGCCCCGCTTTACCAGCAAAAAGCGGATTCTTTCTGTCATGCTCATTTTTTCCTCCCAAAATAATATACTCTCTTTCCTTTATATCGTCAACTAAAATGCGAAACTATAAAAAAAATTAAAAAGAGATAAAAAAACTATTGACTTTATAGTCATAAATGAGTATAATATAAACAGAAAGTTGATAAGGGAGATTGTAAAGATGGCAAACAGGGAAATGAAAAGCAAGGCAATGGCCTTGGGAAACAGGCTTTCAGGCCGCATGGGCCGCCACGATGCGTTTGTAAGGGCTTGGCAGATTGTCAAAGCCGGGGGCCTGGAACTGGCAGTCAAGGGCGTGTCCTTCGGCAACAGGCAAGAGGCGCTGAAAAGGCTTTCCGGCTATGCCCCGGAACTGGTCAGGGCAGTATTAGTGCCGGAGCCGGAGAACAAGGCAGACCCCGCCGCCGTTGCCGTTATGGTAGGCGTCCAGGGCGGGAAAGGGCTTTACCGCCTGGGCTACGTTCCGGCAAACATGGCCGCCGTTGTTACGGCAATGGGCGCGAAACTTCCGGCCTTGCGTGTCGTGTCCGGCACATGGGGCTATGCGTCTAAAACAACCTTCGGGGCGCGTGTCGCCCTGGCAGTATAGGAAACCACGGGAAGGCGGCCCCGTAAGGCCGCGAACCCTTAGCACAGAGCAAGGAGCAAGAAATGGCAGAACTTAATTTGAACTTTCAGGAAGCGCCATGCCATAGGCCGACAGTAAACGAGATATGCCAGATAGAGTGCGTGGCAACAGGCATTCAGGCCATTCTTAGGACGCTGACGGCGTATGTAAGCGACGACCACGACGACGCAGTAAGCGTATGTTCCTGCATATGCGACACCCTGGAATTGCTAATAGCCCCAGTAGTTGACTATTTGGCAGAACACGCAGGGCAGGAGGCGGCCCATGACTAACGACGGCGGGAACCTATTCAGGGCGCAAGCAAGCCTGGCATTCCTGGGGCACATTGCCACGTTTTACAGCGACAGCGACGCTAACAACCCGCCGACCGATTTTTGGTTTGGGCTTGCCACCGTCCTGGGCTACATCGAGGACGAAATAATAGCGGCCCAGACAGAGGAGGAGGAAAAATGCGAAAAGAGAGGCGCATAGAAATCAGGGTGGGCGTTCCAGCTTTTTTTGCCCTGGAGCTTGAGGGCGTTTACAGGCACACCGAGGGCGCACACCGCGCCCTGGCCTTCCCTAACTTCGTAGGGCTGCTTGTCGGCCTGGGCCTGGAAGCGTACCGGAAGGGAAACGCGACCGCGCCCACCGGCAATGTCGAGGCCCCGGACGAGGGCAGGGAAAAGGCCATTCCCTTATTTGACCTAGACCCAAAAAGCCTTCCGGATCTGTTCAAGGACTTCGACAGGGCGATGGAGCCGCGCAAGGAAAAGGAAGAAGCCGGTTTCAAAATTATTTACCCGGAGGATTGGAATGACTAAAACCGCAGACACAGAAAAACCCGCCGCGGCCCCAAACGGAGCCCGCGGGGACATTATCGGCGTTAAAGAAGCGGCTAAAATTCTGCACGTGTCCGCTTCCTGGCTTTACGAGCATAAGAGGAAGGGGCTATTGCCGTTCCGGACATTGCAACCATCGCCAGGGAAATTCTTTTTCGACAGCGCCGAAGTTACCGCTTACGTGAATTCTTGCTGGCGGCCTGCCGGCACGAAAATATAAGGGGCCATTTTCACGAGATGGCTTTATGCAAGCAAGGGGGTATCTATGAGATGAAATTAAAAGCCGTTATATGACAAACGATTCGAATGACTGGGGCAGGGACTTTTTAGCCGACTGTTTCTACCGCCCCAACTGGAAGGCGCAGCGAGCTTTTTGCCAATCGTTCCGCCTGCGCCTTCCTTTTATTTTAATCATGAATGGGAGGAGGCCAAGAGCATGAAAGAAAAATTCACCCGCGCCGATATTTCCAAAGTTATAAGAGATGCCGGGATAGAGCGCACGGAGGCCGCCGGGCTTGCCCTGGCAATCGTTCAGGCGATGGCCGCCGCGCTGGTTGACGGAAAGGCGATAGAGCTCCGGGGCCTGGGGACCCTGGAACAAAGGACGCTGAAAGGGCGCACGATGCACAACCCGCGCACGATGGCTGCGGTTGACGTTCCCGACCGGAGGAGCGTTTTCTTCCGGCCTTCCAGCCAGTTAAAAAAGGCTATGAACGGATAAGGCAGGGAATAGCCACGGATTCCGGGGCTTATCAATTCATAAGGAGTGAAACAATGGACGAATTAACAGACAGGGAAAAATCAGAGCTTGCCTTATACTTCAAACGGCTGACTTTCAATGACGTATACGAACACACGGACATAGACACAAAAGAAAACCAGAAAGCGCAAGCCTACAGGATATTAGACGCAATAGCGAAGCTTCAGAAAGAGCTTGCCGATCAGGGATACAATCCGCGCTGAAAAAATATGAAATATTATTAGGGCTTGATCTTGCTTGAGGATCCGAAGCCCCGGAGTTATTATATCAACAGTGAAATTTTAGGAGGATATATAGCAATGCCAGAGCCATGGGACGCGGTCCGCGCAAAGGCCGCCGAGCTGCGCCCCGATTGCTGGGGGATGCCCGAGGAAGTGTCGGAGATGGCAGCGCCTATCCGCAAGGCAAACACCCGGAGGGAGGCAACCGCTATTCTGAAAGAGATTGCCAGGCATGGCATATTTACCAGCAAGTCAGGGCTTACGGCGCGGCTACAGCGGCGCTCAGTAGGAAAACTTGTAAGTAGCGTTGCCGTCCATTCCTCATTCAATCCTGAAGCCCATTACCTTGCGGCAGCCAACATTGACAAGTTTTTTTCAAACGCGATAGAGCCGTGGCTTTTTGAGCTAAACCCAAACAAAAACAATGAGGGGCTAAAATCCCGCCGTTATCTCTTTGCGCCGATGGAATACCAGGGGCGCATAGCAATAATCAAAATTACGGTCAAGGAATACCAAGCGGAAGAAAACAAACTGTACTCGATTGAAGCGCTTGATATTTGGCAATAAAAAAGGACGCTGGTCTGCGACGGCGTGGTGTGCTTTTCAGCGCTCTACATCCATCCCGCAAGGCGTCCGTATATCCCAGTATCGTGGAAAACATTCAGAAAGTCAATGAGCTTCAGAAAAGCTATAATTAACAAATAGCCGCCATAACAAAACCCATAACATAGTAGCGCATAATGCAACCGCTTGGGCCGCTTTCCGGGGCATTTTTTGTAGACCATTTGTAGACACGAAAAAAATAACGCTCGTAAATGCTTATATTGCAAGGAATTACAGGCTTGTCGGGAAGGGGGGATTTGAACCCCCGATTTCTTGGTCC
>Ga0268262_10003469_pt1 | contig 17024 bp, 11 predicted proteins | sample TergutNc150P3_FD_190354 | JGI IMG/M metagenome (GOLD analysis project Ga0268262, IMG submission 190354) | Nasutitermes corniger P3 segment gut microbial community from laboratory colony in Florida, USA - Nc150 P3 (SPAdes) (version 2) | ecosystem: Host-associated > Arthropoda: Insects >... | reverse complement strand
AAAAAAGCGCAAAGGTTCAAAATGAAATTGACAAATTAACGCGCGAAATTCAAGATTTAAGATCAAAGTATGCCGATGCTGTGCTTGCCAATAACGAGTCGGAAGCGCTGCGGCTTGAAAGTTTGCTTTACAGAAGATCCGAGTTCTTAAAAGAATATTACCAGACAAAAACAGCGGAACTGGACGCCGAAAGAGGCAAACTGATGCAATCGGGAACATTTCTTGATCAAGTATACGATGAAATACGCTATATCGCTGAGAGTGAAGGATACACTGTCGTCTTAAACATGAAGAACAATCCAAGCATTGTCTGGTACAGCCCTTCGGTCGATATAACCGAAAAACTAATCAAGAATTTGCAGGCAAAAAACCAGAAAAAATAAAAAAACAATGGACGAGCCGAAAACAAGTCCTATGCTTGAACAGTACAGGCGTATAAAAAAACAACAGGAAGGAAATATATTATTTTTCCGTCTTGGTGATTTTTATGAAATGTTCGCTCAAGACGCCGTAGAAGTTTCCGCTTTATTAAACCTTACGCTTACAAGCCGCAACGGTCTTCCTATGTGCGGCGTTCCGTATCATGCCGCAAAATCCTATATAGCCAGATTGTTAAAACTCGGAAAAAAAATCGCTATTTGCGAACAGCTTACCGCCCCGGGAAAACAAAAAGTTATAGAGCGTGAAGTTGTAGAAATTATAACGCCGGGAACAACCGTAGACGATGATTTTCTTGACAAAGGAAGTTCCAATTATCTTTGCTGTCTTGCCTCAGGCGGCAACTCAAACCTTTCTTTTTCGTATATCGATCTTTCAACAGGGGATTTTTTTTCTACAAGTTTCTCAAGCGAAGGAATACTTCGTCAGGAACTTGAAAGGCTGTCCGTAAAAGAACTGCTTGTTCAGGAATCGCTGTTGGAAGAACAAAAAGAAATAGCGTCCGCTATTTACGACCGCCCGTCCGTTGTATTAAACCGCTGGGCTGACTGGTTTTTTGATCCGGCGCAGGCAAAATCGAGATTGGAAAAACAATTCGGCGTTTCAAACTTGAAAAGTTTCGGCATGGAGGAAAATTCGCCTGAAATAATTTCAGCGGGGGCGCTTTTAGATTATCTTGATACAACGGCAAAGAGCATATTAAGCCATATAAGAACAATAAAAGTTTACCGTGACAGCGAGTATATGGGGATAGACGAATCAAGCCAGAGAAATCTTGAGCTTTTATACAATCAAAGGGACGGGGAAACCCGTTTTTCACTTTTGGAAGTAATGGACGAAACCAAATCTTCTATGGGACGCAGGCTTTTGAAAAGACGTATTCTGCATCCGCTTCGTGATGCGGAAAAAATCAACAAACGTCTGGACATGGTGGAAGATTTATACAGAGATCAGGGGCGTTTAAGCAAGCTGAGGGAACTGTTGGGAAAAACATCCGATCTTGAGCGTCTTTGTTCAAGACTCGCGATGGACAAGGCGCACGCAAGGGATATGCTCGCTGTAAAAAACGCTGTCTTTTCTTTTTTTGCCGTAAAAGAAATATTAAACGCCGAGTTTGAAGGCAGAAAAATTTGTTTTGAGTGCGACGAACCTGACAGTGTAAATAATTTTGACAGTCTTTTACAAATACAGGATTTGCTTGAAAAAGGAATACTTGAAGAACCTTCGATACTGCTTGGCGAAGGAAACCTTATTAAAGACGGTTTTAATAAAGAATTGGACGAACTGCGTTCCATGAGGGATAACAGCAGGCAGATTCTTGAACAGTATCTTGAAGAGGAAAAACGTGAAACAGGTATAGCAAGCTTGAAAATACGCTACAACCGATTAATAGGATATTTTTTTGAAGTAAAAAACAACAGCCTTGATAAAGTGCCTAAACATTTTATAAGACGGCAGGGAATGTCGGACGGCGAGCGTTATACAACGGATCATCTCGCCAAACTTGAATCGGAAATTAACGGAGCGGACGACAAAGTAGTTGAGCTTGAAAAAAAACTCTTTCTTGAAATACGGGAAGAGGCAAAAAAATACCTTAATCTTTTATCGGTATGCGCACGCCGCCTTGCGGAAATTGACGCCGCGCAGTCTCTGGCAAAAGCCGCTTCAATCAGAAATTGGACTCGCCCTGTACTGAACGAAAGCTCAAACCTTGAAATTTATGAAGGACGCCATCCTGTAGTTGAAGCGCATATCGGCAGAGGCGAGTATATACCGAACGATATTTTATTAAGCGCGGAATCATCGGGAATATCTTTCGCCATGATAACAGGTCCCAATATGGCGGGAAAATCCACCTATTTGCGCAGCGCCGCTCTTATAACGATAATGGCGCAAGCCGGCAGTTTTGTTCCCGCTTCGCAGGCAAGCATTGGTCTATGCGACCGTATTTATTGCAGGGTAGGCGCTTCAGACAATTTGGCGAGAGGAGAGTCAACCTTCCTTGTCGAAATGAATGAGACCGCTTTTATTTTGAACACGGCGACGGAAAAAAGCCTTGTAATCATGGACGAGGTGGGCAGGGGAACCGGCACAAACGACGGGCTTTCAATAGCGTGGGCTGTAAGCGAGGAGCTTTTGAACAGAATAGGGTGCAGAACGCTTTTCGCCACGCATTTCCATGAGCTTTCGCTTTTGTCTCATCCGCGCCTCGCTAATTACTCAATGGAAGTACTTGAACAAGGGGAAAAAATCGTTTTTTTAAGAAGACTGAAAAACGGTCCCGCCGCCGAATCTTACGGGCTTTTCGCCGCAATGCTTGCAGGGCTTTCCCGTAATGTTCTTGATAGGGCGGGACAGATTATGAAACTCTTGAAAGAACGGGACGCTGACCTAACCGATACTTTCGGAGATAAAATTGTTAACCAAGAAAATGTTAAGGTTAACGAAACAAAGCGGAAGGATCAAGATAAATTTGAAAAAATGTTACAGGAAATAGAACCCGAAAAAATGACTCCCCTTGAAGCGTTAAACACGTTATGCCAATGGAAAAAGATGCAAATGGCAGGCGTTTCGTTTATTCCCGAAAAACAAACCAAAAAAAGAACCGAAAAAAAAGAAGACTCTCCGTCTCTGTTTGATTAAGAATATGTACAAACTATAACTTTTTAATATATAATACTAACACAGAGGAGCTATATGGCAAAACAAGAATTAATGCGCCCGCAAGACAGACCCCATTTATTAAAATGGATTCCTTTATCACTTCAACATATTTTTGCCATGTTCGGCGCGACTATTTTAGTGCCCATTTTAACGAAACTTGACCCTTCAGCCGCTCTTTTTACCGCAGGTACGGGTACTTTAATTTTCATTCTTTGTACTGGAGCCAAAGTTCCCGCTTTTCTTGGTTCTTCTTTCGCCTTCATTCCTGCTTTGACATTAATTGGACGTAACCCCCATTATGGTGTCCCTTACGCCCTCGGCGGAGCGATAGCCGCAGGTTTGTTTTACTGTTTAATCTCGTATATTATCCGATATACAGGGACAAAATGGCTCGACAAGGCGCTTCCGCCTGTTGTTATCGGCTCTGTTATCATTGTGATAGGAATGTCTCTTGCTCCTACGGCGATGAATATGTCTATGAATGAACAAGTTCCGTCAATAAACGATATAAAAATTTCTTTATTAGATGTAAATAAAGCTTTAGACGCAAAACTATCTGCGGAAAAAACAAGTAAATTGACAAATGAATTGATCAATAATTTGAACGGTTATTTTAATAATTATAAACTCGTTTATCTTTCCATAGCGGCGTTTACTTTGGCAATAACCGTTATTGTAAGTATTTTTGTAAAAGGTTTTTTCGGCACAATTCCGATTTTAATAGGTCTTGTTTCGGGATATTTATTTACGCTGACTATGGGACATTTTTTTCCCGCGTATAAATTAATTGACTTTCAAGGTATAAAACAAGCGCCATTGTTTGCCTTTCCTACTTTCCACGCTCCAAAATTCAGTTTAGTGCCTGTTTTAACATTCATAATTATTTCATTCGCTACAATCTGCGAACATTTAGGCGATATTCTTGTTATAAGTAAAATAGCGGGGCAGGATTTTTATAAAAAACCCGGACTTCATCGCACCTTGTTGGGCGACGGGTTGGCGACGGCATGGGCGGCGTTATTCGGCGGACCGCCCAACACAACTTACAGTGAAAATGTCGGCGTTATGGCTATTACCCGAGTCTATTCTGTCTGGGTTATCGGCGGGGCGGCGGTTATAGCGGTGCTTCTTTCGTTCTTTACAAAATTCGGAGCGATAGTTCAAACAATTCCATCGCCTGTTCTGGGCGGTATTTGTATGCTTCTTTTTGGAATAATCTCTTCCAGCGGCTTACGCACAATCGTGGAAAGCGGTGTAGATTACAAAGATAAACGTAATTTGATAATTACTTCGGTAATTCTGGTAATCGGTATCGGCGGCGGACAGCTTGCCTTTAAGATTACCCAAGATTTGAATTTTGTGCTTTCGGGAGTGGCTTTAAGCACGATTGTCGGTATTGCTCTTAATTTCATAATTCCGCAAGGAAAAAAATCCAAAGGATAAAACCGCAAACTAACACAAACGAAGAAATTCTTAAAAAAAAATCACAAAACAGTAAAGCGAAACGCGTAGTTCGCACCCATATAGGTGTATGAAAATAATAAACAAAATCCTTTTGTGGGCGAAAAACTGTCTTTTTCCCGAAGACTGCGCGCTATGCGAAGAAGCGTTAATCGAACCGCATGAAATACGGTTGGGGCTTTGCCGAAACTGCCTTGCCTCAATTACCCCCGAATGTATCGCCGACAAGTGTATTGTTTGCGGCAAACCGCTTATCAGCGAAATTGACACCTGCTTGTCTTGCAGAGGGGAGCGGCATTCCTATGACCGTTTATGGACTATTTTTCCCTATACCGGAAAATACCGTAAACTTCTTGCCGCTTACAAGTTTGAAAAAAAACTGCCCATTGCGGATTTTTTTGCGGAAAAAATTGCGGACGTAATCAAGAATGAACCGCTTTTGGAAAACGCTGTAATTGTTCCCGTTCCGCCGAGACAGGGAAAAATAAAGACGGCGGGTTGGGATCAGGTTGAGCGTCTTGTAAGAAGACTGGAAAAACATTTGCCGAATATGCCTGTAAGCCGTTGTTTGAAACGGGGCAAATCCAAGGTGCAGAAGGAACTGAACCGCAATGACCGTCTTAACAACTTAAAAGGGCGGATTGTCATAAACGGCAAAGCGCCGGATACCGCTCTTGTAATTGATGATGTAATAACCACGGGGGCTACAATGGAAGTGTGTTCTTCCGTACTAAAGGATAACGAAACGCGGAAAGTTTACGGAATTTGCCTGTTTTATGATTAAACATTCGGTCTTACAAAATCGCCCTGTCCCTTAACGCCTGTAAGCTGACCGTCTTTCATCACAAATTTTCCCCTTACAATTGCCGCAACAGGGCAGCCTTGCGTTTCCATTCCCTCGTAAGGAGTGGTTTTGCTTTTAGAGTGAAGCTCGCTTGCGGTGATTGTCTTTTTCATCTTCATGTCAACGATTGTAAAATCAGCGTCCGCGCCGATTTGCAAATTTCCTTTTTGCGGGTAAATCCCCCAAATTTTAGCGGGCGCTTCGCTTGCGATGCGGACAAAATCGTTAAGAGTTAACTTGCCCTTATTTACTTCGTTCAGCATAAGAGGGACAATAGTTTCCACCCCGCAAAGACCCGCAGGCGCTTCCCAAATTGGGAGAGATTTTTGCTCAAGCGTATGAGGAGCGTGATCGCTTGCTATCATGTCAATTTCGCCTTTTTTTAACGCCTGCCAAATAGCGTTGCCGTGCTCTATGCCTCGAATAGGCGGGTATACTTTGTGAGCGCTTTTTTCTCCGTCAAATAAAAGATAGTGAGGGCAGGTTTCCGCCGATATATCAATCTTTTTCCGTTTCGCTTCGGCTGCAAGCGACACTCCGTCTTTCGATGTAATATGATGAATATGAATTTTCGCCTTTGTATATTCGGCGTAAAAAATAACCGTATGAATTGCCAATACTTCAGATATTACAGGTCTTGCCTGCGACAACAAACGCCCCGTATTTAAGTCGGTTTTATTTTTGCAAATGTCGGTGTAGTACGAATTTATTTCGTTTGTTTCACAATGAAAACCGATACGCATACCGAGCTTGGCGCTTTTTTCCATTTGCTGAATAAGGATTGGAGAAGAAGGAGCGGCAACATCGCCCGTTGAAGTTCCGAAGAAAACCTTAAAACCGACAGCTCCCGCTTTTTTCAGATTTTCCATCTCGTGTAAATTGTCATTGGATAAAAGAGCGAAAAGACCGAAATCCACATAAGATTTTTCTTTTGCTATTTTTACTTTATCATTAAATCTTTCCGTTGTTGATGTAACAGGAATAACATTTGGCATATCCATTACAGTTGTTATTCCGCCGAAAGCGGCGGCAACGCTTCCCGTCTCAAAATCTTCTTTTTCCGTAAGACCCGGGTCTCGAAAATGAACATGGGCGTCTATAATGCCGGGCAGTATATGCTTTCCTTTTGCGTCGTATATTTCGTCGGCGGTATCGCTTTTATGCAGTTTTCCGCATTTTATAATTTTTCCGTTTTGGACGGCAATATCTCCTGTTACTGTTTTTTGCGGAGTAACAAGAGAGCCGTTTTTTAAAATCAGATCGTAACGCAAAATTAACCCGGAATTTTGAACGACATAAGAACACGATTAAGCGCAACTAACGGGTCTTCATACATTTCAAACCTAAAGCGCATTTCGTAATTTTTGTCGGAAACAATTCTGATTGTTTTGTTTATGCAGTCTTTAACTTCGTTTGAACCGATATCGGGGAAATATTTCGGTTTTCTCGGAATAAATGTAAGAGAACTGCCGCTTCTTCGTATTTCGCCGATATGCGACGGAATCGGAACAAGGAAAATAAGGTAATCGTCCGATTTTCCGCCGCCGACTGATAAACTGTAACCAGATTTTAAGGAGTGAATATTCCTTTTTCCTATCGCCGTGTTTTGGTCTTCTACAAAAAGATTTAACAAAAGAGGACCCGAAGGATTTATTACAGGCGCTTTGTGAGTATCGGGTTTTAACGGGTGACTGTCGTACGGAGTAGTTCGTCTTCCCCCTTGAGCGGAAGCGAATTTCGCGAGGTCTTTGCTGTGATCCACAAATTTCGTTGGATCATTGGAAGGTCTGGGAGCGTCAGTAGAAGCTACTTCCGCCATTACACGGTTGGGGCTGGAACCCAGTTTGCGTGTCGCAAGGAAAATGATAAGTCCTAAAAGCAACAAAGCTATAATTATTACAAAGAGGAAGAAGGGCAGTGAAGTAGAATAAGATTCGTTTCTGTTTCTGGCTCTTTCTTCAGGGGAAAGAGATTTTTTTGTATTCTTGCCGTCGGTATTATCATAATTGTCCGCAGATGAAGTTTCTGACGACAGATCATCAGTCTGGCGATCCGTTGTTGAACCGCTTAAATTTTGCCCTTGAGAAGTTGTTCCCGTTGCGGGTGTTCCTGTTGATGACGGCGCAGTAACGCCGCCTGTTTGATTTGTACCTGTGCTTGCTGTTCCTGTTGTACCTGTTGATGTACCAGTATTTGACGTTCCTGTTGGTGTCGTGCGAGTTGTACCTGTACCCGTGTTTGTTGTTCCTGTCTGCTGAGTTGTATTCGAGGCTGCGCCTGACGGGGTAACGTTACTTGAAGATGTTCCCTGCTGTGAGGTTGTTCCGGCAGGAGGCGTCGTTTGGCGTTGAGTGTCAGCCGAAGCCGTCGGTCTTGTACTTGTGCCTGTAACAGTTGTAGTTGTTGTGGTTGTTTTCGCCGCTGCGGGGCGTCCCGATTTCGGCGCGTTGGAAATAGGCGTTCCGGGAGTTACCTGAATAAAATCCAGAGTAGTGTTTTTGGAATTCAGCCGTTGTTTTGAAGCGTTTACAACATTAGCCGTATCAGCGCCGCCTACAGATACAAGCACGATTTTTTTGGGGCGTGTTGGAAGAGTAGTAATGTACTGCTCGGCGAAATTTAACGCCGACGAGATATTGCTTCCGTTCTCTACAGGATATTGAAGAAGCATACGCCCTATTATTGTCTCAACGTCTCCCACGCCTGAAATACGCCTTGCCACATCCAGTCTTGGACTGGAAGAAAAAGCGATTAAATGGAATGTGTCGCCTACTCTTAAAAACTCGTTAAGGAAAGCTCCTGTAACATAATTGTTTACATTGTCATAGGACGAACTCATTGTTGATGAAGTATCCAAAAGCAAAACAAGATCGATAGGAGAAGCATTTTGTCCGTAAGCGCAAATCGCGAAAAACAGTAATAAAACCAATAAAATGTTTCTTTTCATAGTATCCACCTATTCACCCCTTTGTTATAGCGTCAAGTTCCCACCGCCGTTATTTTTTCTACCTTGTAAGAAACCTTCTCGTTATTAATGGCAAATTCAAATTGTTCTCCCTCTGTCCTATTAAGTATAGCACTACCGAACGGAGAAAGATAGGAAATAATGAACTTATTTGGGTCGGATTCCCACGGTCCCAAAATGGTAAATTCCTCTTGTTTGCTCTCTGTTTCGTTGAAAAGTACGACTTTTGTGCCGAAAGACACCTTTGAGGTATTTACGGAATTCGGGTCGAAAAGCTGGGCTCTATCGATTTCTTCTTTGAGTTTCGCCACCTGCGAGTTAAGCTGTTCTTGTTTTTCTTTCGCGGCTTTGTATTCGGCGTTTTCCCGCAAGTCGCCCAATGAAAGGGCGTATTCGATTTCTTTGGAGTTGAGGGGAACTTCCACTTCCATGATATGGGAGAGAAGTTTCTTTTTCTCTTCGTACATGGCAAGGGTAACCAAAAGCCCCCTTGAAACCTTTTTCTCCGTATCGCCGAAAAATTTGAACCCGGGATACTTGTCAAGTATTCTTGAACGCAGATTGAGTTTGTCCTGCGGATCAAGGTCTTCTACATCGTTAATAAATGTGAAAATCCTGATAATAGCGTCTTCATCGTTATTGTCGATAAAGTTCATTAATTCTTTGTCTTTAAAAAGAATGTTATGAACAAGTTTGTTGATTTTTCTGTTTTCAACGGTATCCTTTGAGTTGTCAATGTCACGGAATGTGGCGTCCAAAATATGGATGAGCGTTATAAGCTGTTTTTCCAAGCCGATGTTCGCCGCCTTGAACCACGATTTTTCCCTTGCGTTTTTGTAAATCCATACAACAGCTTCTCGGTATTCACGGTAACGCTCGAAACATTCGGCGCAAAGAGCGGTAAGTTTGTTTTCAAAACCGGCTTCTTCCAACTGTTCGGGAATGGTCGCAAGCTGCGAATACGGGAAAAGTTTGACATAAATCGACGCCCAATCGCCGATATAAGTTTTTACGTTGCTGAGCAATTCGCCTTTTAATTTTGAGTCTTTCAAGTTCTTAAACAAAGAAGGAACGTCTTTGATGTTGGAAAAAATATCCGCGAAACCGGAAGATAAAGACGATTTAAGATGGGAATAGTTTTTATTCGCCGAAAGCTCGTTTATCAATAAAAATGAGGCTACGGCGTATTCGGCGTTTTGAGTTATCATTTCGGCGGATTTGCGCGAGTCGTCGGAGTCGGATTTGGAAATACGCAGAAATGTTGTAAAGTAGGAAAACATTTCCGTAAAGTACTCGGAATCGGGAGATGTGTTTTTATTGTTGACGTAATCTCTGATAGCGGACACTTTGTCGTAGAAATTCTTTTGAGCGCAAAATTCGTTGTAAAGTTTTTCCGTTATACTTACTGGTCTGTCACGCACGGTGAAAATATCCGAGTTCTCGGCGCTTACGGCGAATTCGGGATTTGATTTTAATATGTCACGGGCTTTTGAACTCCATGTTGACCATTCGCCCGCTGTAAGCAGAGCGGGGGAGAGCTCCGCTTTTATGCGCTTCATGTCGCAGGCGTTGCCGAAACTTTTAATTATTATTTTTAATGTGTTAACAATGTTATCGTCTTTGTCTTTTATTTTCTCGCGTATCTCTTCTTTTTTCTTTGTCGCCTTTAATACCCAAATGTGATCTTTGGAAAGCGTTTGAAGAGCGTCAACCGCCATTTTAAGAGACATCACATGACCTCTCTTTTTGGAAAAGTCGATTTTGATTTCATCGCCGACAATGCTCGCTATGCGCCCGACGCCCCATGTGCGGTGGTATACATAATTACCCTTGTCAAAGGCGATGTGCTTTTCAAAGTCGGCAATCGCCTGATGAACGGCTCGGTAATTCTGCGACAGGTTTGAAATACGGATGTATTCTTCCAGTTGGCTGTGGGAAGCGTATTTTTGCTTGTAACATTCGATTATTTCCCTTCTGCCGTGAACGTCTTTTTCATCATATTCAAGAATTATTTTCAAGATGTTAATCGCTATATCAATATCAATGTCTTTGTATTTGGCGTAAAGTTCGTTTAACAAAGTAACGGCTTTGTCTTCGCTTACCGTCTTGGCGATTTTTTTCTGAATGAGAAGGAAGAAGTCGATATCTTCGTGGGCTATACTTATAAGTTTTTCCCATATTTCTTTAATACTGGCAAAGTTCCCTTTGTTAATGTAGCGGTGAAGCGCTTTTTTGTAGTAGTCTACCGCTTCTTCTTTTTTGCCCTGTTTCTCGTAATGTTCGGCTAAAGATTTTGTTATGTCGGCTTCTTCAAAATCAACCTTAACAAGTCTTTCCCATACTCCGAATATCTTGTCTTCTTCGTTGTCGTTCTTGTAACAATCAGCTAACGTCCGCAGAGCGTATTTTGATTCTCCGTGATCCAGAATTCTTTCGCATAGATATTTAACTATTCCCCATTTATGATTGTCCAAGAATATCGATACAAGGTTGATCATGGCGGAGTCGTCGATAATCTGGCGGGAGAGGGCGATCATACCGGACAGGTAGAGCGCTATTAAGCTGTTCCTTGTGTGAACCAAATGTTCGTCGCAGGTCTTTTTTAATTCGTTAACGACTTTTTCATCTTTCGCTGTTTTAAGAATGGCGTCCAAATCCTTGAATTGATTTGTGGAATAATTGCCAAGGCTCGCCCTTGTCCATTTTTCTTCGTTTAAGGTCTCGTTCAAATTTTTTAAGAGAGTCTGAGCGCCCTCTGATAATGTTATTGCCGTTTCAGTGTTACTCATAATACTTTTTCTCCTGTCCTTATTTGGCGTACATATTGTAAACAGCCAAATCGGTAACTCTTATTTTTAATAAGACCTCTTCGATAAGCGAAGGGTCTTCGTTGCTTGTCTCATAATGATCTATAAGCCAAAAATAATGATTTAATAGCCTCGGCTTCAAAATCTCCCTCTTTGCGGGATTTGACTCATATTCTGTTTCCAGTGAAAAAACCGACTGTTTCAACCTCCCTGCTTCCATTTGTTTTAATTCCCGCTTTATGGAAAAAACTCCCCATAAATACCCGTAAACAGGTATCCACTCGCATACTTCCTCGTCCTTGTACCCCAACTGCGCAACATTGTCCCGCAGTTTAAGAATTAAAGCGGATTCCAAAAACCTTATGTCAATTTTTGACGGGTCTAAGAAAAACGCTTCCCTGAACAAAGTTTTCGCCGTTTTTGTTTGAGCAAGAAGAGCGTTAATGTCGGCTACTTCCGCAAGCATTTCGGCGTCGTCCCTTTTTATACGGACAGCTTGTTCAAGATAATTAAGAGCGGCGTTATAATCGCCTATTCCTTTGTAACAGCGCCCGGTTAAAAGCAATAAACCTGAATCATGCTGATTCGCCGGGTTCGTCAACAGTCCCTCAAAAAAAAAGAGCGCTTTTGAATAAACAAAGTATCGAATGGAATATTGACACTGTTCAAAATTTTGATTTAACTGACTGAGAAAAACATAGTATTGCTTCAGCAGTGAAATTAAGGAAGCTCCTTTTTCATAAGGGGTTTTTATCTCTTCAATCCTCCCAATGTGTTGAAGCCACCAGTTAACGCATTTAAGAGCGTGTTTGATTTCTTCGTTTTCGTAATCATGGTTCATGGCTTCTTCCAAAAGACTGCAAGCCGCTGACGGATCAGAAGTTTTCAGTTTTTCATAGGCGTTTTTTAACAGCCCCGCAGTCTGCCCATTTTCCATTTTTTCTAACTTTTAGTATACCATTTTTTTTCATCGTTTGACAATAGTGTGCTATACGGCTTCGCCGTATAGCACGGGAGTTTTGCCAAAGAGCAAAATACAGAATTATTGCCTTTTTTTGCTGTTTTAAAGACATAACGCTTTAATTTAATGGTTTTTGTTTGGCAAAACTCCAGAATGGAGCAAAGGGAAAAGGTTTGACATTAGTTTTTATAGAGTGTATGATGTTAAAAATGAACAAAATTGTCGTTTCGCCGTCTATTTTAGCCGCTGATTTCTCCAATTTCGGCTCCGCCGTTGAGCAGATTGACTCAAGCGGCGCTTCATGGGTGCATATGGACGTAATGGACGGCTCTTTTGTACCGAATTTAACCTTCGGGCATCAGCTTGTCCGTGATTTACGCAAAAAAACAAGGACATTTTTCGACGTTCACCTGATGGTAGTCCAACCAAACCGTTTTATAAAGGATTTCGCCGACTCGGGAGCGGACGCTATTACGTTTCATTACGAGGCGGAAGTTCATTCCCATAGATATTTGACTGAAATACGGGAACTTGGGTTAAAAGCGGGTATCGCTATCGCTCCCTCAACGCCCTGTTCTGTACTTGAAGATATTCTGACCTTTATCGATATCGCCCTAATTATGACCGTAAACCCGGGTTTCGGCGGTCAGGACATAATTCCCGAATGCATTGAAAAAGTTGAAAAATTGGCAAAAATGAGGGAAAAAACAGGGCAAAATTTCAGAATTTCCGTAGACGGCGGAATTAACGAGCAAACAGCCGAAAAAGTCATAAAAGCGGGGGCGGATACGCTTGTTATCGGGTCGGCTTTTTTCGGGAATTCCGACAAAAAGGGCTTTGTAGAACGGCTTCAAAAATAAGAAATTTTTCTTAAACAATCGCAGAATATTGGCAATTTTATCTAAAATTTTATATAATAAGAGTATGAAGCAAAAGAGAAGCGTTTTTTTGCCGTTTGTTTTATTACTCTTGATTTCCGCCAACTTCGCAGGGGCGCAGGAAAGCGCTCAGTCGCAATTCGCTCGCAGATACCAAAACGGCACTCAACTTTACAGAATGTCTCGTTTTAAGGAAGCGGCGGTTGAATTCCGCAGAGCGCAAGAAACAGCAAGAAATGCCAACGAAAAATCCGCCGCTTTGTATTGGGTCATTTTAAGCCAGATGGCTTTCTCGGATTTTGGTTCAGCGGTCAAAGATATGGAAGAACTTCAAAGAATAGCTCCCAATTCCGCTTACGCAAGGGATATGCTTTACCACAGAGGCAGAGTTTATTTTAATCAGGGGTTCTTTGAAGAAGCGTTATTTTTCTTGAACCGATATAATCAGTCTACTACCGATACGGACAAGCAAGCTGCGGACAGAAGAGCGGCTTCTTTTTTCTGGATGGGCGAATGTTTGTTCGCTCTTGGTCAGTTTGAGGAAGCCGAGAAATTTTACGCTTGGGTAATCGCCAAATACAAAACCAGTCCGAAAGTGGAAGCGGCGTCTTACCGCATCGATTTAATCAAACAAAAGAAAATTGAAGCTGAACTTTTGGCTCTTTTACAGTGGAGTCATGAAGAAGCGTTACGCACAAGCGAAGATTATCAAAAGACGATAAGAACTTATGAATATACTCTTAACATGTATCAAAAAAGAATAGCCGAACTTTCGAATAACGATGAATTTATTGACAATTTGAACAGACAGGAATACAGGCTTAACGGCAATGTACCTAGAATTATAGAAGAACCTTCTTCATCGGAAGAATTAAAAGAACCTGAAGTCACCGATTACAGCTACAATGATTATTTGATACAAAAAGCGATACAGTTAGGAAACAATGTAGATGAAGTTTTAGAAAACATTGAAACCGGAGGGAATTAATGTTTTCTTGTAAATCGAAATATTCCCGATATATTCTTGTTGTTACTCTTGTTTCATTTTTTTTGGTATTAGGCGGCTGTAAAAATCTTTTCGGTAAAAAAGACATCGAAACCGATGAAAAGCCCGCAAAGCAGACTGTAAAACAAGAAAAAAAAGCCGTTCAAAAAGCGGAAAAGAAATCGGCTGAAAAGCCCGAAAAGCCCGAAAAAAAACCTGCCAAGAAATCCAAAAAAGAAGACGCCAATCAAACGGAAATTGAAGCGGATAAACAACCTGAAAAAACTCCTGTTAAAGCGGAAGCTCCAAAAGCGGAAGTTCCCGCTGAAGCTTTTCCCGATGACGGATATATCAGATTGGTAATAAATGAAAGCAAAGGATGTTTTTCGCTTTATTATCTAGCCGATCCGCAGACAATGCGTTACGAGCCATTATTTAACCCGAATGATTCTTCAGCGAGTTTTATGTCGGTTATTGTAGACGGCGAAGTTTACAAACTCGGCAGTTCAAGTCAATTTAAGTCGAGAATTGAAAGAGAAAAAAAAGACATGGCTTTAATTTTTGAATCGTCTTTCTTAAAAGTAACACAACTTTTTTCTCCCGTTAGAACAACCAGTTCTCAAATGGCTAACGGCGTCAAAATAACAATCAGCGTAAAAAACACGGGAACAGAGAGGTCTTTTGTCGGCGTAAAAATGCTCCTTGATACTGATTTGGGAGAGAGAAGAGGAGGGACTCCGATTTTTACAAATACTCAGCTTGTTAAATCGGAATTGCTGATAGACGGTCATTCAAGTGAAAGATACTGGATTTCACGAGGAAAAAAAATATCGTTAATGGGGAGCATTGTTAATCCTGTAAGAACATACGGGAAAAGCCCCGACTATGTTCACATAGCGAATTGGAAAAGGTTAAGAGACGCTTCATGGATGCTTCCTTATTCAAAAGGACGGTCTTTTAACAATCTGCCTTATTCGGTGGGCGATTCCGCTGTTTGTTATTTCTTTGGTCCTCAAATGATTGATCGAAACAGAATAGTAACTTATACGGTTTTTCTTACAACAGAAGACACGGCATGGTATAACAGAGCGGAGCAGCCGATTGTTATTGATAATCTGACGGCTGCGATAGTATCTGACACTACTTCTAAACCCGCCGCTACGCCTGCGCCGCAGACCAGAACGCAGACCAAAAGAGAAGAATTGATAATTAATATTCCCGCTATAGAAGCGCAGGCGCAGAGAGAAGCGGCGATAACAGGCGAGAACGCAGACGCTATTGTTTTATTAAAATTACAGGAAATTCTAAATCAATTTGTAGAAGGTAAGATATTCTTAAAAGAAAACGATCTGTTGGAAATTGACAGAACTATCGAAAAGTATAGAATCAGGAATTAAACGTAATAACAATGAAATTCGATTCTTTTTTGAACAAGGCTGCAATTCTTGCAAAGAAACGCAATTATGAAGGCGCGTTAACCGCTCTTAAATACGAGGAAGAAAGATACTACGGTTCTTTCAAGTATTATTATCTTTACGGCATTATTTGTCTTTACGCAGGCAATTTCGCCGAGGCGCATGAAAATTTTAATCTGGCAAGAAAAATAAAAATAAATGATCCTAATCTTAATCTTGGTTTCGCTGTTCTTTATTTAAAGCGCATGGATACCGTTCAGGCTGTTCATTATTATCTTGAAGTGCAGGAGATGGATAAAAACAATAAGTTGGCGAAAAAAGCGCTTGCCGTTATCAGAAAATATTCCGCAGGCGAAGCGTTGTCCGACTGGATGACTGAAAATCTGTCGAAATTATTTCCGCCCATTCCGGCTCCTTTTATTACCCAAAAAACGGTTATAAATATTTCTTTAATTATCGCCGCCGCCGTTATTCTGTTTTTCGGAATTATTAAGGCGAAAGCCAACCCGAACTCGTTCAAAAAAAATCAACGCCCAACGGCGGAATTTGTTTTGTCCAATCAGGAAAGAAAAGAGACTGTTCAGGTTGACGGTTATTACAAATACATTCTTACTCGGGATCAGGCGATAAATCTTTACGATAAAGCGTTATCTCTTTTTTCATCGTACAGGGACGAAGAAGCGAAAAAAAGTCTTAACCGTATTCTTGAATCAAACGCTTCCGACGGGCTTAAAAGCAGAGTACGTCTTTTAATGGACAATATGCAAGTTCCCGGCTTTGACACTTTTAAGAGAGCGGACAACCCTGCGTTAGCCGACGTAAAGAGCGAGCCTGTCATTTACAGAAACGTACACGTCATTTGGAAAGGCATGGCGACAAACGTTGAAGTAACCGACGAAGGCACAACTTTTGATTTACTGGTAGGCTATGATACCCGCAAAGTTCTCGAAGGAATTGTCCCGGTTGTATTCTCAATTCCCGTCTCAATAAATACTGAAAAACCTCTTGAAGTATTGGGCAAGATAACGCTTAATGCGGCGTCCGACGTAAGATTGGATGGCGTGGCGATACATCAATCTGGTAAACTGGAATAAGAATTATTGACCACGAACTATTTAGTTTGTTCGTGGTTAAATTCTTTTATAAAAATCCACTATAGATAAACATAAAAACCCCATGCAAAATTACCGTAAATATGCTATAATTAAAATAACTATTATGAAAAAGATTAAGGTTTTGCCGCCGTTCATTTATATAATTCTCTTGCTCGGCGCTTGTTCTGGCGTTACAAAACGCTCTGATATACCTGTACCGAATGAAGAAAAAAAAGAAGAAACAGCCGATTTAGGGCGGACATCATCAACATCATCAACATCATCAACCGCTGGAAAAAAATATTTTTCCAATCAACAATATGTATTTTCTTTTCACAAAGATGAAACAGAAGACGAAAAAAAGGCTCTTGATGAAAATTTACCATTCATTGAAATTATCGGATGGTCAGAAAAAGGACTGGTTGCGTATACATATAAAACCGTACATAATGAGGTTCCCGAATGGGAATATCATTTTTCAATAGTTGATTTAGTTGATGACAGCGTAATTG
>Ga0268262_10003468_pt1 | contig 17035 bp, 15 predicted proteins | sample TergutNc150P3_FD_190354 | JGI IMG/M metagenome (GOLD analysis project Ga0268262, IMG submission 190354) | Nasutitermes corniger P3 segment gut microbial community from laboratory colony in Florida, USA - Nc150 P3 (SPAdes) (version 2) | ecosystem: Host-associated > Arthropoda: Insects >... | reverse complement strand
CGCTTTTCGTTTTCTCCCCGGCGAATCAGGTTGTTTGTCGCTTTCCCGCCCCGCGCCAGGGCTTCGGCGGAGGCAAGCTCGGTAAAGGAAAAATCCGCTCCGTACTCGGCGCAAATGGAACGAAAAGCCCGATCCGTGTAACCGGCCACAGGGGCAAGAAAAAGGTTGCCGGGCAGCTCAAGCGAACCGATTTTTACAGGATGGTAAAGGGCTAAAGGCATAATATTATTGACTAAAAGAACCCAAAAGACCTCTCACGGAGGCACATCGAACCTTTGGTTCGCGTACACAAAGAACACGGAGGAAATTCATCAAATTTTCGTTTTTCCTTTGTGGCCTCTGTGAGCTCTGTGCCTTTGTGAGATTAATTTTTATTAAAATCCCCTTATTCGTTGGGCAGGCCGAAGAAGCGGTTTGCGTTGTCCCAAAGGGCCGCGCTTAGCTCTTCTTCGTCCATTTCCAGCATCTCGGCAAGGAAACGCGAGGTAAGGGGGAGGTACTTTGGCATATTTCGCTTGCCGCGGTGATCCGCCGGAACCATAAAGGGGCTCTCGGATTCGATTAAAATCCTGTCAAGCGGAAGCACTTCAACGGTCTCATGCAGGTTTTTGGCGTTCCGATAGGTCAGGTTTCCGGCAAAAGAAAAGTATAAATTGAGGTCAAGGGCTTTTTTCGCGTATTCGGCGTTTTCGGAGTAGCAGTGAAGCACCCCGCCTCTGGGCGGAAGCCTGTCCCTGAGTATGTCCAGCACGTCTTTGCCGGCATCCCGATTGTGGATAATTACAGGCAGGCCAAGCTTCCCAGCCAGATCCAGCTGGGTGATAAAAAGTTCTATTTGGGATTTTTTATCGCCAAACTTCCTGTAATAATCCAGGCCAATTTCCCCTATCGCAACAACCCGCGGCTGTTTTGTGTGTTGTTCTATGGTTTGAATCCAGTCCTTGCCCGGATTCTGAACCTCCGAAGGAGATACGCCCACAGCGTGATAAACGTTTGACGCGGATCTAAGGTTGTCGTATACCTTGCCAAAATCGGCAAGGCTGTTGCATATCGAAACAAGCCTGGTCACCGAGGCTTGCCGGGCTTCTTTAATTACCATGAGCTGCTCAATAGGGTCTTCACATATAAGCCCTATATGGGCATGAGTATCAAAATATTGCATACATTATTCCATTACGGCGTGATTTTTATCTTCCAAACTGGATATAAGACAATTATAGCATAGCGCCCGGCTGCCGTCAACGAAAATAGTAAAATTAATTTATCTCCAATATGTCTATGCGTAATAAAATCCTATTTTATCTGGATAAACCAGACTAAGCTCGAAGCCGCCGTTCGCGGTAAAGGAACGATAAATCAAGGTTTAAAAGGACTTGATTAGTTTTATTTAAATAGTATATAAATTTTCTAAACTTACTTTATTTAAAAATATTGCATTAATCAATTATTCATATTGTATTAATCAATTCATCATAGGGGGCTTTTCCAAAACTTCATTTTTTGGAAAGGCCAATATATCCGGCGGAGGATATTGTTTTGATTAGTACAATAATTATTTGTCCCCAGAAGCATGAGCGTGAGAGAATTGCCTCCCTTTTGTCGGCGGAAAGGAATATTAAAGTATTAGCTTACGGGAAAGACGGCTATGACGCGTTAAAACTTATCGGAAGCCATAAGCCTGACATTGCTATCCTGGATAACAACCTGGAGTTTATTGACGGCGAAGAAATCCTTCCTTTACTGAAGATCCGTTCACCTTCGACAGCGGTTGTTATTGTTGTTTCAAAGATAAATGATTATCAGCTTTACAAAGCCGCTACCTACGAGGTATCGGGAATAGTAAATAAAGAAGCCGACCTGGATTCGCTTCCCGGGATTCTGGAAAATGTATCCGAAGGCAAGTGCTTTATCAGCCCTGTTCTTGCCAGCAGGGTTATGCGCCTTCTTTCCTCGCTTAGCTCTAAAGCCGCCGGTTACCATGGCCCCACGGAAAACAAAGGCCAGAACAGGCTGTCAGAAGCCGGATATGTTATGTTTATTTCCGGAGAAGACCCGACGGCATACCTTTCCAGAACGGAACTGAAAATTCTGGTGGAAATAGGCGAGGGGCACGCAAGTACCGATATTGCCAAAAACCTCGGCCTTACGGTGGGGACTGTAAGGAATTATATCTCTTCTGTTATGCACAAGACAGGCATGAATAACCGCTCGCAAATGGTTCGATATGCCTATTCCTGCGGGCTTGTCCCCTTGAATCCTTTTAAGGAAATCGTATAGAGGATCACCGCGATCCAGATGCATCCCAAAGCCAGGAAATTTTGAATAGGGAAAGATTCGCCAAAAATAAAGAAGCCTGTAATAAACGACAGGGTAGGGGATAAAAACTGCACAAAGCCCAGTGTCGAAAGGGGAAGCATTTTCGCGCCTTTCGCGAAAAGGTACAACGGGAAGCTTGTTACCAGTCCGCATAAAAGCAGAAACAGCAAAGGTTTAAGGGGCAGTTCCAGAATATAAGTAAGGCTATGCGGGTCAGGAAATGAGCGGTTTGTTCCGAACGGGATTAAAAGCAATAAAATACCGATAGGGGATGCCACCAGGGTTTCGACGCCCAGGGATTCCAGGGCAGTAAGGTGGACTTTCTTTTTTAAGAGGCCGTAAAGCGCGAAGCTGAATGCCAGGCCCAAAGGAATCCAGGGCGGGCGGCCTGTCAGAACGGTTAAAATCAATACCCCCACAATGGCGATAATAAAAGCCAGTAATTGCAGAATTTTCAGCTTTTCCCTGAAAAAAATCATCCCTAGAACTATCGAGAGCAAAGGGTTGATGTAGTAGCCAATCGCCGATTCTATGGTATGCCCGCCGTTTACCGCCCATATATAAAGGCCCCAGTTGAAGGTGATCGTTAAACTGGTCAATATAATAGTTATTGTTTTTCGCCTGTCCTTGTAAAATTTTAGCCATGAAGTATTTTTGCCTGCCAATAAAAGGCAGCCCACCAAAAGCAGGGAAAAGATGATCCTGAAACCCAGGATGTGCATGGAGTTTATCTCAGACAGAATTTTCCAGTAAACCGGAAGAAATCCCCACAGAAAATAAGCAGAAACCGCAAAAACAATACCCTTGCCAAATGAGGATTTTTCCATTTTCAACTTATACCCGGAAATGGCGTTGTTGGGAAGTCCTGTTAAGCTCCTTGTCATTGCCATTCAAATCCAAAATCATTATAATTCTGGTGAAAATGGGGATTAGGAGGGGAGTCTGGGAGCCTGTCGGCTCCTTTAAGAGTTTTATGACGGATCAAAGTCTAAGAAACAAAGAGAATGACGCGCAGGACCTTTCCGCCATTTTAAAGTCTGATTTGTTTTCCGATCTCCTTCCGGAAGAAGAAAAAATAATTGTAAAAAGAACCGAAATTTTGCTGATTCGAAAAGGCAAACTTTTATTTTCTCCGGGTGAAGATGCGGAACACTTCTATCTGCTTTTGGAAGGGGCTGTCCGTGTTTTTAAGCAGAGCGAAAAGGGCGCGGCAGGTCTGCCGGCGACAGGTCTGCCGGCGGCAAGCTTGCCGAGGGAAGATGAGATCGCCAGGTTTGCCCCAGGTGATATAATTGGCGATTTTGATTTTGCCAGGGCCGCCGACTACGACGCTTACGCGGAGGCCCTTGAGGATTCTACGCTGCTGATGTTTCCCGAGCTTGGCCTTACGATGGAAAAGTTTGCCTTACAGGAACCTCATATAATTACAAGGATACTTCTTAATTCTGCGGCTATGGTAACCGCCCGCATTAAGGCCACAAGGAAACTGATATTTGAAAGCGCTTATTGGGTTCAGGAGCTGCACCGAAAAATTCACGAGGATCCAACTACCGGTTTATGGAAACAAACCTTTTTAAAAGATGAAATTAACAGGATACTTGAAAGGCCTACGGCCCTGATTTTGCTAAAACCGGATCGCTTTAAGGCGCTGGTTGATTCTTTGGGACATGGCGCCGGGGACGAAGCGATGATAAAAATCGCGGCGGTTCTTAAAGGCATTACCCGCAAGCTGAATAAAGGCTGGGCGTTAAGGTTTAAAAGCAATGAAACCGGGATTCTTGTAAATAAGTGCGATATAACCGAGGCAAAATCCCTGGCCAACATCCTGGCTGTATCCGTTGCAGCTCTTCCGTATGTTTCTCTGGGCAATGAGGACTTTTATTTCACCGGGACAATTGCCTGGGGAATCTGGCCTACTGACAATAAATCCTGGGATTCTCTTTTTAAGGGAACTTATAAACTTATGATGGATACCTGGAAAAAAGGCGGTAACAAGGTTGTCCGCTACAGGAAGGAAAAGGCAATATGAGCGCCCGGGCGGCTAAAGCAGATATTTATCCGGTGCTGCGAAAATCTCCTATTTTCTCGAATCTGAGCGGGCTGGAGCTTGACGCGGTTGTTTCTTTTCTTGAGCCCCGAAGATTGAAGAAAGGGGAGGTCGTTTTTAACGAGGGCGCAAGAGGGGAAGAAATGTACATTATTGTTTCCGGAAAGATCGGAGCCTGGGTAGCCCAGGTCGATGGTACCCAGCGGTGGAGTTTTGAGCAAAAAGCCGGGGATTTCTTCGGGGAAATGTCAATTATCGCGAATGAGACCAGATCGGCAACCATAGTTGCCCAGGAAGACTTAAGGCTGCTAACTCTGTACGGAGTTGATTTTTACCGTATAGTTTTTGAGTATCCAATGATTGGAGCAAAACTGCTTAACTCCATTCGAAAAGTACAAAATATCTGGTTTGAGCAGATCTCGAAACACCTGGGCGATATAATGCGCTGGGGCGAGGCTGCCCGCCGCAGGGCGGTTACTGATGAACTTACGGGCCTTTACAACCGCCGCTTTCTGGAAGAGTCCGCGGGCGAACGCTTTTCGCGGGGGACTCTTGGCCTCCGCAGCGTTTCCCTGATGATGATGGATCTGGATAACATACACGAGATCAATGATGTCCACGGCACAAAAGCGGGAGATCTGATGTTCATTTCAATGGCGGAAGTTTTGCGTTTTGTTACCCGCGCCGGGGATATATGCGCCAGGCTTTCCGGCGATGAATTTGCCGTCCTCCTTACGGATGCAGGCACGGACGAAGCGGTTTCGATTGCGGAAAAGGCAAGGGAAAAAATAGCATCCCGGAAAATCTCGGTTCCGGTCAGGCCCAACAGCACTAAAAATACAGAGGTAAGCGTTAGTACAAGCATTGGCGTCGCTACTGCCCCGATTCACGCTGATAGCTGGGAAAACCTGCTTTTGGCTGCCGACGGCGCGTTGCGTCAGGCAAAAACACAGGGAAGAAACCAGGTGGTGGCTGCCGGCTGACGGCGCTCGGAGGCAAGGTGTCAAAATATAATCCTGAAAAATCTGACCGCTTCAAGAATTGGCCTGAATGGGTTCAGGAATTCGCGGTCAAATACCGTTCAAAGACGGCTAATCTGTATATCGTTCACGGGAACATCAGGGATTTCCTTCCAAAGGAAACAAAGGAAGGAGAATTCATTTTCGCGGAAATTCACCAGTACATCGCTGAAATTATTTTTGGGAACCAGGACATCATCGCGTATTACAACCCTTCCGAGGGCGTTTCTTTTTGCGCGGAGGGCATGGCCAGGGAATACGAAACAGTTTTGTCCAGGTGTTTTTCGGGTATAGACGCAAGCGATTTTGTTTCCAGAGAACCTGAGAAGAGTTTTTATTACCTTGAAAAATATTTTTTGATGCGTATCCCCAAAGATCGCCGGAGCCCTTGTCCCCGCATGGTGCTTATCATTGATTACGCGGAGTACATAATACCGGGAGGGGATTTGCTGCGAATCTCGGATTCCGACCGCTTTTGCCTTGTTACCCTGAACCGCTGGGCCAACAGCACAGAATTCAAAGAAGGGGATGTTTCAATAATCCTGCTTGCGGAAAACCTTATGGATGTTTCCCCGCGGCTTGCCGCTTCCTCTTCCACCGTAACGATAGAGGTGCCTTTTCCCGACGAAGCCGTACGCGCGAGTTTTCTCCGCTCAAGGGAACGCGAGGGCCTTCTTGCGCTGGATCGGGGTCTTACCGCCGAAGGAGTCGCTTCGGTTACCAGCGGCCTTAACCTAATGAACATTGACAGCCTGATTCAGGAACGTTACGAAGAAAACAAAGTCCTCACCATGGACTACCTTAGCAAGCAGAAAAAGAAAATGATTGAGCAGGAAGCGTGCGGGCTTTTGCAATTTATGGAGACGGAATATAACCTGGACGCGGTTTCCGGCCACGATTTTGTCAAAAAACAGCTCCGAAACCACGCCAAGGCAATTAAGCGCGGCCAGAGCGAGGTAGTGCCGATGGGCTACCTGATAGCGGGCCCCATAGGCACCGGAAAGAGTTTCATGGTGAGCGCCTTCGCCGGTGAAATCGGAATTCCCATGGTTAAGTTCGGCAACTTCCGTACCAAATGGCAGGGCGAGACCGAATCCAATCTGGAAAAGGTTCTCAATATCCTGAAGTCCATGGCGCCGGTAGCGGTCATGATCGACGAAGCGGACGCCTATCTGGGCGATCGCGATCAGGAGGGTGATTCGGGTACCAGTAACCGTGTGTTTGCACAGATAGCGAGCTTTATGGGGGATACCGCTTACCGGGGAAAGATCATCTGGTTTCTTATCACCTGCCGCCCCGACCTTCTTCCCATTGACTTAAAACGCCAGGGCCGGGCAGAAGAACACTTTGCCCTCTTTTACCCGGAAACCCTGTCGGAAAAAGTAGCGCTTTTTGAAACTCTGGTGGAGAAGCTCAAGTTCGGGGTTCACACTTTTTCGGTTCCCGATCTTTTCAGGAAATACGATCACGAAGTTTCCGGGGCGGAAATAGAGTCCATGCTTGTAAGGGCTTTGCAAATGGCCGTGATGGAAGGCCGGACTATGATCTCCAAAAAAGACATGGAAGAAGTAATTGAAGATTTTCGCCCGCCCTATTACCCAAACGCGATCCGGCTTCAGAATCTGGTGGCGGCGGTTGAATGTACTTCCAGAAAAATGGTGCCGAAGCGTTTCCAGCTTGATAATTCCCAAATGGTTCGGGAGATACAGGAGCTGAAAACTCTGCTGGGCGAGAGGAAATAAAAACTGATTTATCCGAATAAAGCTGACTAAGCTCGAAGTCTCCGCGCAAACCCCTCAGGAATTATTCGAATAAAAAGGTTTTACAATTTAGTAATGATTTGCTTTTCACCTCGCCAATGCGGGCAATTAAGCGGTAACTTGTTAAAAATAAAGTAACGCTTTAAGGTATAAATCAGGAGAAAGACATGGGGGAAACTCGAGTTGATATTACGCTAAAAAACATAAGTGATGAAAATCTTTGTAAAAACGGGTATATTTCTGATAAGGATATTCGTTCGGTTGAAATAAAAGCCTTAGTCGATACTGGGGCTGTTTCTATTGTGATAAACGAGGATATATGCCAAAAATTGGGGCTGCTGATTGAGGGCATGCGTTTTGCGAGGCTGGTGCAACCAGCCCCTCTTGCCGGAGGCAGCAAAGTAAATTGTAAAATTACAGAAGGGGTCAGAATATGCTGGAAAGACCGCGATGCTATTTGTCAGGCTGTAGTTCTGCCCGAAGGAGAACCGCTTCTTGGCGTCATTCCCCTTGAGTTTATGGACTTGATTGTAGACCCTGTTGCCGAGCAATTAGTCGGCGCTCATGGCGACAGGATTGTCAGCCGGATAATGTAAGGTTGTACAACCCAACATCATCAATTAACAAAAAGTCATTTCAGAAGAACTCTCACGGGAGCGCATCGAACCTTCGGTTCGCGTACACAAAGAACACAGCCAAGAACCGAAGGCAACTCGGGAATAATATGTAAATTCCGATGTACCTTTCAGTATTTTTATGATTCAAAGGCTGAGAAATCAGGTAAAATTTCTTGTAATCCTTTGTGAGCTTTGTGTCTTTGTGAGATAAAAATTTTAGAAAACTTCTTAAGTTAATGATGTTTTGTGTAACCGTTGAACGTGGCGATAACAAAATAGAAGTTCGGACTTTCTGGAAAATGCGCGATCCAGGTGCCTCGTGCTGACCGTTTCCGGCCCCCTTGAGCTTACGTCCGAAACGACCCTGGGCGGCAAATTAATTATTGCCCTAAAATCCCGATATGTCAAGAAATCGAATTGCTTCAAAATTAATCTAACCATAAAGGAACCATGCCTCAAAATAAAAATCTAACCCAAATATGCTTTTCCGAGGGAGGGCTCGGAGGGCGGAATGGGGTTATCCATGCAAGAGAAAAAGGCGCTTACCAGGGAAATTAGCAAGCGGTATCAAAAAGCAGGGAAAAAAGAGAAAACCGAAATTCTTAACGAGCTGGTCAAGACGACCGGCTATAACCGCAAGTATGTTTTGCACATCTTGGCCAATTGGGGAAAAACTGTCGTCGCAAACATTGACGGAAAAACAACCAGACTTACGGCTACCTCCAGCAAAAGGCGGAAGGGTGGCGGCAGGAAGCCTAAATACTCAGGCGATTTTGTAATAGCCTTGCGCAGGATATGGGCGTTCTTCTCGTACCGATGCGGGAAAATACTGGCCCCGTTTATACGGGAACAGATGCACTTCTTGGAACAGCCGTTTCGCATAACGGAGAAAGACAAGGAACTGCTTCTGTCAGTCAGCCCGTCCACTATCGATCGGCTGCTGAAACAAGACAAGAAAAAGCTTGCCCTGAAGGGAAAAAGCGGGACAAGGCCAGGGAAGCTCCTTAAAAAGCAGATTCCTGTCCGTACTTATTACGCCGACGCCGACAAAAAGCCAGGCTTTTTTGAAATTGACACGGTTCACCACTGCGGTACCTCTGATTCGGGCGAGTTCGGACTTTAGTCCGATGCCTCACTCTTACCGCTACAGATGTGTATTCAGGCTGGGTCGAACTGCGACCAACCCTAAACAAGGCCCATAAATGGGTTTTTGAAGCCTTGCTGGACATCAAGGCAACCCTCCCTTTTCCGCTTACGGGCATAGACAGTGACAATGGCTCCGAATTCATCAATTCCGCCCTTCTCAAATGGTGCCAAGACGAGCGTATCCAGTTTACAAGGTCGCGTGCCTACCGCAAAAACGACAACTGCTTTGTCGAGCAGAAAAACTTTACCTGCGTCAGAAACTTCGTTGGCTATTACCGCTTCTGTGCAGAGGCGGAACGGGACGCCCTCGCCTTAGTCTACCGCTCCCTATGTCCTCTGTTAAACTTCTTTATGCCAACCATCAAACTTATAAGCAAGACAAGAGTTGGTTCAAAAATAAAAAAGGTATATGATAAAAAAATCTTAAGCCCTTACCAAAGGCTTATGGCTTCTGATGATATTTCTGCTGATGTTAAAACTGAGCTGACCAGACGTTTTGACATGTATGACCCTGTTAAGCTCCAGGGGGAAGTCCACAAGGCAGTAGACGCCTTGGTGTCAATGAATAGGGCTACAAATCTTGAAGGGGGAAAAGCCCTTGCCGCTTCCGCCCTTCAAGCCATCTGACTACGGTTAGATTTTTATTATGACGCAACCGATCCTTACGGTTAGATTTTATTTTGAGGCATCACGGAAATTGCGACACCGGATGTCAATCCAGCCTTGCTCACCGTTTTTTATCACATCCAAAACAGTCCAGAAATTCTTAAAATTAAAAAGAGAAATACGACCAATTAATTGTCAATAGACTTTCTTTTGATTGGACTTGTTCGGGAACCCTGTTGGTTCCCTCGCAAGTCTTGCAGTTTGCAGACCTTCGGTCTGACGGCTTTCAGCCTACAAAACCGCTATGTATGGAATCGATACAAAAATGACCTGAACCAGCGAAAACATCATTTGAGTTTTGAGACCGCATCATTGGCTTATGATGATCTTTTCCATTTTATCGGATTATTAACAAACTAATAAAAAACGTAATTTATAGATATAAAAAACAATGTTACCTCCTAATACTACATTATGGGCGCGTAAAACTAACCGCGCTTCCGTAATTTTTTGAGGGGGTTTTTATGAAGGCTAATACAGGTTCCAGTGTGGCTGCGGATCCCAGGGCGGCGGGAAAAGAAGCTGCGGAAAAAGCGAAAAACGGCCTACTGGACATTAAAGTGGCGTTTGCCTATTCAAGTGTCGCCTACGATCAGGGCGCAATGCTAAAAGGCATAACCGAGGAGCTGCCGGGAGTTCCGGTTCTGGGGAACACTTCCTTTACCGGTGTGATTACTCCTGACGGGTTTATCACCGGGGAAAAGGGCTTTGTCGGAATAATGGCGCTGGGCGGGAACGACCTGACCGTCGGCGTGGCGGGCAAACCCAGGAATGGCGATGCCAGGGCAACCGGCAGGGAGGCCGCCAGGGAAGCCATGAGAAGCGCGGGGAAGAACTGCGCCCCTGCGTATTTTTACATGGCAGCCTCTCCGGGAGAAGAGGAGTTCTACCTTAAAGGCATAAGCGATGTAATCGGCAGGGTTCCGTATTTTGGGGGAAGCGCCGCTGATAACTCTATCTCGGGCGAGTGGAAACTCTTTGCCGGTACGCAGGTGTTTGCCGATGGCGTTACAGTCGCCTTCTTTTACACGGACAAACCGGTAACCAACATTTATACCGGCGCTTATCGCGAAACCGGCGATGTTGGGATCATCACCAAAGTAAAAAACAACAGGACGCTTGTGGAAATTGACGGAGTTCCGGCGCTCAAGAAATACGCGCAGTGGGCGGGAGTCGATCCTGAATCCCTAAAAGGCTCGAATCTGCTGGTCTACACTATCACATCTCCTTTGGGCGTAAAGGACAGGCTCGGCGATCTCACCGCGATCCGGCATCCCATGAACGGCAACGAGGATTATTCCATGGCGGTTGGCGCGAACCTCGCGGAAAAAACCGCTGTGATCCGGATGCAGGGCTCGATTGACGAACTGGTATCGTCGGCTTCAAAAACAGTGGATGAATTGAAAGCCAGGATGAAAGCAGCGCCAGCGGCGTTCCATCTGGTTCACTGCGGCGGGCGCAGGGCGGGAATCGATGACCGGATCGATAAAGTTGTCCAGGGGGTTAAGAAAGCGGCGGGCGGTGTTCCCTTTATCATGGAATTCACCTTTGGCGAATATGGTTACGAGGATGACGGCAACAACACCACAGGCGGCCTCATGCTTTCGTACACGGGTTTTGCCCAATAAGGCGTAAAAGGAAAAGCATATGAAAATGATCATTGACGGAAAAGCGGTAGACGCTTCCGGCGGTGCGGCCATCCCTATAACCAATCCGGCGACAGGCAAGGTTATCGACACGGTTCCCGCTGCCTCCGAGGCGGATGTCAAACTGGCGGTTGAAAAAGCCAAACAGGGCCAGAAAATTTGGGCCAAGGTTCCTCTTCATGAGAAAGGAGACATACTCCTGAAATTTGTCGCCCTTGTGGAAGAGAACAAGGAAAAGCTGGCAAGGACGCTCTCCGATGAAACCGGAAAACCCATTACCGAAGCGCGTGGCGAGATCGCCAACATTCCCATAGCGTTTAAGGGCTTTATCGAAAAGGCGAAACATTTGTACGGCGAGGTCATCCCCAACGGACAGGAAAAAAACCAGGAGCGCCATGTGCTGCTGACGGTACGCGAACCCGTCGGTGTCGTGGCCTGCGTTATCCCCTTCAATTTTCCCTGCGATCTTTTTGATCAGAAGGTAGCCCCCGCGCTGCTTGCGGGCAACGCCGCCATCGTGAAGCCCTCGACGGATAACCCGCTGACCCTGTGCATGCTCACCGAGCTGCTGGTCAAAGCGGGGGTAACCAACGGCGCAATCCAGGTCCTTACCGGCAGGGGTTCCCAGGTGGGGAATTGGCTTTGTCAAAACCCGGATGTTCACGCGATTACCTTTACCGGCTCCACCGAGGTAGGGATCGAAACCTACAAAAACGCGGCAGGCCACCTTGCCCATGTCGCACTGGAGCTTGGCGGCAACGACGCCTTCATCGTCTGGAAGGACGGGGATGTCGACCTCGCTGTGGAAGAAACGGTTTGGGGCCGTATGTACAACACCGGTCAGGTATGCTGCGCCTCCAAACGCTTTCTGATTCATAACAGCTTAAAGGACGCCTATACCCAAAAGCTGGTGGAGCGGATCAAGAAAATCAAGCTTGGCGATCCCGCTGATGACGCTACCCAGCTCGGCTGCCTTATCAGCGAAAAGGCCGCCATCGAGGTGGAGCGGCAGGTGGAGCTCACCGTTTCGCAAGGCGGCAAGATCATTCTGGGCGGCAAGCGGAACGGCGCTTTCTATGAGCCCACGGTAATTGTTGACGTTCCCAAAACCGCTGACGTTGCCAAAGACATGGAGATCTTCGGTCCCATTGTGCCGATTATCGGTTTTGACACTCTGGAAGAAGCTGTTGAAATCGCCAACGCCTCCAGGTTCGGTCTTTGCGGCTGCATTTTTACCGCGGACATGAAAACCGCCTGGAAAACAGCGTCCAGGCTTGAATGTGGCGGGGTTATCATCAACGGCGCAAGCTTCTTCCGCAGCTTTGAGATGCCCTTCGGCGGCTACAAGTACTCAGGAATCGGGACGGAAGGGGTATTGTCCACCTTTGACGAGGTAACACTGACCAAGACAATAGTTTTGAAGAACATTATTTAGTTTTTGGGAATATCCCCGGCCTGGAGTTTACAGGTGAAATTGTAAATTTTACGATCGGGGTGTTTTTTTGTCAGTTTAAAAACGTGCATCACTATTACCCTTGCATTTGAGAGTTTATGATACTACCATAACAGTATAGGAGATTGAAATATGGGAAAGAAAACATATTTGATAAACGGTAGGTATTACATTATTGATGATGAGACGGGAGATATAAAGAGCCTTACTGTAAATGATAATCAGAATATACCGATTGAAGATCTTAAACAATTAGTGAAAATTTTAGCGACTGAAAAAAAGTAGAAAATATAACGGCCTTTAACTCATCTCCGCCAGCTCCGCTTCAATTTTTTTCTTCAGCTCCCCGGCGGCTTTACCAAGTTCAACCAGACGGTTTTCTTTCTCGGAACGACGTTTGATCTCCACCTTTGGGCTTTCGCCAGCGAGGTTTTTGTCGCCGATTACTACCCTGTAGGGAATGCCGATTAAGTCGGCGTCGTTGAACTTGACACCGGGCCTTTCGTCCCTGTCGTCAAGAAGGACCTCAATGCCCTGCTGTTCCAGGTCTTCGGCTAGCTTGTCCGCCGCCGCCTTCATTGCCCCGTCGTATTTGATTGGCACGATGATCACGTGATAAGGAGCCACTGTTAAGGGCCAGATGATGCCGGCGTCGTCGTGGTGTTCTTCTATGATGCTTGCCAGTGTGCGGTCAAGGCCGATGCCGTAACTGCCGCTTAGGGGGATCTGCCTTGTTCCCTTTTCATCGAGATAACTGACGTTCATTGACTTTGTGTATTTGTAGCCCAACTTAAAAATGTGTCCCAGTTCGTTGCCTTTTTTTTCGTAAAGTTCCCCGCCGCAGAGAGAGCAGCGGTCGCCGGCTTTTACCGTGCGCACATCGGCGGTCATCCATGCCTGGAAGTCACGTCCGTAGGCGACGTGCTTGTAGTGAAAGTCTTTGGCAAGAGCGCCCGTAACCCCGTCGTTGATGGCGGTGACTGTAAAATCGGCAATCACCTTCAACTGACTTAAGCCAACGGGGCCCGCGAAACCAACGGGCGCTCCGGTCAGGCGCGCCACGTCAGCTTCGCCGGCAAGGCTTACTTCGGCGGCCTTTAAGAGGGCGCAGAGCTTGGCTTCGTTAATTTCCAGGTCGCCGCGTATGCACACGGCGTAAAAAGCTTCATCGCTTTCGGCGCCCTGAAGCTCCACTTTTACTGCCCGGTAAACGAGGGTTTTGATAAAGGTCTTCGCGTCGGTTTTTAGAAAGGAGCAGAGTTCTTCTATTGTTCTTACGTTCGGGGTGTCGATCTTTTCGACTGGGGGCGTGGAAGCCGCCGCTGTCTTCGCAAGTTCCTCGGAAAGGCGGGGTGAAAAATCGGGCTTGCAATCGGCCTTTTCAACGTTTGCCGCGAAGTCGCAGTTCTGGGAACAAGTTCCCTTGCATAAAAGCAGGGTGTTGTCCCCGATTTCACTTTCTACCATAAATTCTTCCGAGCCGCTCCCGCCCATAGCGCCTGAATCGGCCTTGACCGAGATCACCGAAAGGCCGCAGCGCTTGAAAACCCGGCGGTAGGCGCGGCCCATGTCCTGGTAACTCTTTTCCAGGCTCGCCTCGTCCGCGTCGTAGGAATAGGCGTCTTTCATCACGAATTCCCTGCCGCGCATTACGCCATAGCGCGGGCGGACTTCGTCGCGGTACTTGGTGTTTATCTGGTAAAGCGAAATTGGGAGCTGGCGGTAACTGGAAAGCTCATCCCGCACAAGGGCGGTAAAGGCTTCTTCCGCGGTGGGGGACACGACAAAATCCGCGCCCAGCCGGTTCTTCACCCTGAGCAGAGCCTCGCCCATGCTGTCCCAGCGCCCGGATTCTTTCCAAAGCTCCCCGGGTATAACCACGGTGGGTTTTATTTCAAGCGAACCGATGGCGTTCATTTCTTCGCGGATGATTTGCTCCACCTTTCTGAAAGAACGCAGTCCCAAAGGCAGATAAGTAAAAAGACCGTTGCCCAGCCGCCGGATCATTCCGGAGCGGAACATAAGGCGATGGCTTACAATTATCGCGTCCGCGGGAACTTCCCGCAGTGTCGGAATAAAAGATTGCGAATACTTCATGCCTTATCATATCGGGAAGCATTAAAAACTTCAATTAAAATTCACGCTTGCTGTAAAACGCGACAGATAACCCATATGAAACATATACGGCAAGCGCAAGCACGAAGACGATAAGCGCGGTCGTTAATACTCCGTTGCTCAAAATGCCGGACAAAGACATGGACAAACTGGCTATAATTCCGCTCTTTTTAGCCATACTGACAAACGCGCCGTAACCAGCCATAAACAGGGCGAAAGGCACGACGCTTAAAAATTTAGCCCTGGTGTATCCATATTTGAAGTATATCGGAAGTTGAACGGATTGAATCAGAAGAAGCAGAGCAGGCATTGCCAGGATAAAGGCAAGTGAACCGCCGCCTCCGTTTTGAAAGTTGCCTGCCAATCTCGCCCCCAAAACGCCGAGCATGGCGAACACAAATGAAAACGAGATTGCGCAAAGGTTCAGTAAAAATGAAAATAAATACCGCCCCAAAACCACCGTTTTCCTATTGACGGAAAGCGTGACATACAGCGCGTCCAAATTGCTTTTTTCCCCAATGGCAAACGGATAGCTGATGAATAGCGTGCCGAGCATAAGCCCAATGCCCAGGCTTATTTCAACAATGCTCACGGCGGATAGAAACATCGCGACTGTTGCATAAATCAACATTTTCTTACCTGTGAGGTAAGGTTTCATTGTCCTATAGTCCAACAACGTGAACGCTTTCAGCTTGCTCATTGATCCTGGCCTCCTTATTCATAAAGATAATGATTTCGTCGAGAGTGGCTTGCTCCGACAAAACGCCGCGCGGCAGTCTGGCGATGTTAGCGGTTTCTATCAAACCCTCAAAACCCGTGCCGTGTTCCCGATACCCGATAATAAGTTTCTTTTGTTCCTCGCTGACTTCCGATAAACCGCCGGTAACACGGGCGTATTTTTCAAGCAGCGTGTCTTTAGCGCCGGAAAAAACGATACGGCCGTTCAGAATAAACGTAGTGTAGTCGGCGGTTTTTTCCAGGTCGGTCGTGATGTGCGTCGAAAACAGGACACTCCTGCCGTCGTCCGTCACAAACTCGCGGAGCAGGTCGCAGATTTCGTCACGCGCCACTGGATCAAGCCCGCTGGTCGGTTCGTCGAGTATCAGCAGCTTCGCGTCGTGAGAAAGCGCGGCGGCGATTTGAAGTTTTACTTTCATCCCGCGCGAAAGTTCCTTGACTTTCTTTTTCGCGTCAAGCCCGAATGTTTTCAGGTATTCGGAGAATTTATTCACGTTCCAATTTTGATAGAAAGGCGATATTGCCGATTCAACGCCTTTCATTGTCCAATCGTCAACATAAAGCGGCGCGTCCATTACAACACCGATTTGCTCTTTGCCAGGGACGTTAACACTCCCGCTGTCGGCTTTAATCAAGCCAAGAATCAGCTTGATGGTTGTGGTTTTGCCAGCGCCGTTGGGTCCGACAAAGCCCATTATATATCCGCGCGGTACCTCAAAAGTTACGTCATCCAGAGCGAACGAACCATAGTTTTTGCATAATCCTCGCGCTTCCAAAATATTATTCATATTCTACCTCCCACAGTAAACGCAGTCTTTCTATAATTTCTTCTTTTGATATGCCCTCCGCTTTGGCGCTGGAAATCGCGGTTACCAGAGCGTCCTCCATTTTGTGCAAGGCGTTTTCCCGCGCCAGTTCGGTGTTGCGCGGCAAAACGTAACAGCCCTTTCCCTGCATTTGCACAACGAAACCTTCCTGCTCCAAATCGCTGTAAGCGCGGGTTGTCGTGATTACGCTGATTTTTAAATTACGCGCAAGCTGCCGTATTGATGGCAACAGTTCGTCTTCTTCCAACTCGCCTGAGAAAATCGCTTCTTTTATCTGTTCTTTTATTTGCTCGTAAATCGGAACGCCGGAGCGGTTCGACACGATTATTTTCAATAGAGAATCCTCCTTTCAATTGTATTATAATAACACTATATACAGTATATACTTTACGTGTTCCAATGTCAACTGGCTAAAAGATTAATACTTTACAGTCTCCCCCGTTATGCATAGAATTAAGCAAGCACAATCTATTGGGCTGCGGTTAGTTATAAAAAGTCAGGAGGGCTTTAACATGAGGAAGAAAATTTTTCGGATGTCTCTGACAGTTCTGTCAGTAGCAGTTCTGTCGGCGCTGTTAGTATACGCCTTGACAGCCTGCGGCGGGTCTTCAAGCGGCGGGGCAGGAGGCCGGAGCGGGTCTCAAAACGGGCCTATTGTTGACAAGGTTATCTTTAGCGTCCGAAT
>Ga0268262_10003467_pt1 | contig 17036 bp, 17 predicted proteins | sample TergutNc150P3_FD_190354 | JGI IMG/M metagenome (GOLD analysis project Ga0268262, IMG submission 190354) | Nasutitermes corniger P3 segment gut microbial community from laboratory colony in Florida, USA - Nc150 P3 (SPAdes) (version 2) | ecosystem: Host-associated > Arthropoda: Insects >... | reverse complement strand
CGGCGGCGCACTTCAAAGAGTTGCCCGCGCCGGCGGGCGAGGAGTACGCCGTTTTGGGGCGGTCGAACGTGGGGAAATCCACCTTTATAAACCACTCTCTGGCGTGCGGGGCGCTGGCGCGCGTCTCCAAAAAACCCGGCAAAACCACATTGGCCAACCTGTATATGCTGGAAGAGGGCCTCTTCTGGGTCGACCTGCCAGGCTACGGCTACGCGGAGGCCTCCGGCGCGGAAAAGGACAGGTGGGGCAAACTGATCGCCGACTACTGCGGCAACCGCGATAACCTGTACGGAATCATCTGGCTGCTCGACATCCGCCACCCCGGCGCCAAGGCGGACATGGAGGCCAACGAGTGGCTGGCCGGATTGAACCGGCGGGTGCTGCCGGTGCTGACCAAGGGGGACAAACTGTCGCGTTCACAACAGAAGAAGCAGGTCGGCGAATTTTGCACGATATTCGAATTCAGCGAGGAGCCGGTAATATATTCATCGTTAGAGCACAGTTCGCGCGGCAGGTTTTGGGATAGGTTCGACACATGGCGCAATAAGGGCGGAACATGCTGAAAGAACACGCGAAAAAAGGGCTGACTACGTTAGCCGACGGCACCTTGAAGTGGTTCTCCGGCCTATGGCACACCGCCTGCGGCATGGCGGGGCTGCTCTTCGACACCGTCTACGCCGCGTTCCGCAAGGGGCGCACCCCCAACCTCTCACTCATGAGCCAAATAAACCGTCAGATACTGTACACCGGCGTGGAGGCCTTTTCGCTTGTGGGGGCTATCGCCGTGCTTTGCGGCATCGCGATCATCTTGGTCGCCATGTTCAACATGCCAAAAATCGGCGCCGGGGAGTATTTCGGCAAGATACTGGTCATCGCCTTGGTAGACGAGCTCGGCCCGTTCGTCACGGCGCTTGTGGTCGTGGGGCGGTCGGGCACGGCGCTCGCCGCCTACATAGGGACTATGCGCGTGTCGCGGGAGGTGGACGCCCTGGAGGTGATGGGGATAGACCCCATACAGTTCATCGTGCAGCCGGCTTTCGTGGGCATCGTGGCCTCCGTGATCTGCCTCAACCTATATTTCATCGCCATAGCGATCTGCGGCGGGCTCGTCGTGGCGGGGTTATCGACCGGCGTGCCGCTGAGCATATATTTCGGCAGGGTGCTCGACGCGCTTCAGTTCAAGGACGTGGCGGTCAGCCTGCTTAAGAGCGTGGCGTTCGGCACTATCGTCGCGCTCACCAGTTCGTATTACGGTTTGGGCGTGCGCAACATACGCATGGTGCCCATCGCGGCCATAAACGCGGTGGTGGGGTCTATGTTTTTCACTATAGCCGTCAACCTGCTCCTGAGCGTCGGGTACTATGTCCTTTAAACTGGAACTGCGGAATGTGTCATATCGGCACGGGGAAAATACTATATTGGATAGTGTGGACCTGACCGTGCCGCCCGGCGACGTGGCTATAGTCGGCGGGCGCAGCGGGTCGGGGAAGTCGACGCTGCTCGAACTCTGCGCCGGCCTTATCAAGCCGCGCGGCGGCGCCGTTCTGTGGGACGACGAAGACATAGCGGACGCGTCGCGCTACGATCTGTACGGCCGGCGCAAGTCTATGGGCTACGTCTTTCAGGGGCACGCGCTGATATCGAACCACTCCGCCTTCGACAACATCGCGCTGCCGCTCAAATGCGGCGGGACGGATTTGGGCGCCGATGTCATAGAAAAGCGGGTGAGATCGCTCATGGACGAGCTCGGCATAGGCCGCGACATTGAAAGGCGGTTTCCGGAAGCGCTCTCCGCCGCGCAGTTAAAGTGCGTCGCGATGGCGAGGGCGCTCGTAAACGAGCCGGAGTTCTTGATACTCGACGAACCGTTCAGCGGGGTCGACCCCGTGACGGCAAACATGATCGCGAGCGTCCTGCACGGACAGTGGAAGAGGGGCGGCATGAGCATATTGATAGCGACGCACTCGCTCGGCGTTTGGCCCGAACACGGGGCGCGGCACTTTATGTTGAACGGCGGGCGTTTGGAACCGGCGGGGCAAGCTTTCGCCAAGGTGCGCAATTTGAGATACAACCAAAGATACGACCATTATGATGCAAAATAAAAACAGATCGCAACCTACGACAGAACCTTTCGTAAGAAGGCACCGCTCCATCTTTGTCGGGCTCTTCGTGCTAATACCTGTGCTCGCCGTGCCGGCGCTGTTGTTCTTCACGGTGGTGAAGAGCGACTTGCTGGAAAAGTGGTGCACGCTGCACGCCGTCTGCGAGAACAGCGAGGGGCTCAAAAAAGGCAACCAAATCAGCATGTCGGGCACGGCCATAGGCCACGTGAAGGACGTAGACCTCGTGAGGGAGGGAACGGTGCACGTGAGTTTAAATATCAGCGCCCGCTACAAGCACTTGGTAAAAAGCGATACCAAGGCCCGCCTGAAACAACGCGGCTTTGTGGGGGACTGGGAGGTGGAACTGCACGGCGGGGCCGCGTTCGCGCCCGAGGTCCAGGACGGCGACACTCTGATATTTGAAAAAACGTCGGGGCTGGAGGGGCTGATCGCGATCGCAATGGGCGTCATAGATACCGCGACGGCGATCTTGAACGACGTGGCGACCATCGTCAACGGAATAAAGGAGGGGGAGGGCACCGTCGGGCAGTTGCTTAGAAACGACACTCTCTACCGGAATATAAACAAAACCAGCGCCGGCACTCTAACCGTGGCCGCAAACCTCGGCAAGGTTACCGAAGACATACGCGGCACAGTGCGCAACGCGGACTCGCTGCTCTTTTCGTTTACCGATTTAGGCAAGGGCGGCACGAAGTTCGTAGACTCGCTGCATACCCTGATAAACACGGCAAACGGGGCGATAAGCCAGGTCGGCGAGATCCTGAAAGACGTAAAGACCGTTTCGAGCGACGTTCCGGAGATAATGGATAGGCTGCAACGCGATTTAGACGAGGCGGAGTATATGATAAAAACATTGCAAGAGGGCTGGATATTCAAGCAAATGAGCGGCCCGCAACCGAAGAACCCGCACTTAGCGGAGACACCGTAGCCGAAACGGACGATACTATGAAAAAAAATACAATGTTGTTATCAATGACGGCGGTTTTCGTATTTATACCCCTCTATTGCGTCTGCCTCATAGGCTGCGCCGGCAACAAGCCCAAGCCGCACGACGACGACGTTTACGGCTCGCGCGCGTACGGCTACTTCCTCGACGGCAACATGCCGCTGGCGGTTCAGACTTACAAAAAAGGGTACGCTTCGGCGCGCAAGACCGACAACGTGGAAGGGGCGGCCGTGTACCTCTCCAACATCGGGCGTGTATTCTACGAGATGGCGGTCATAGACAGCGCCGTTTTGTACAACCGGAGGGCCTACGAAGAGTTTAAAGCTCTCGGCGACGGCGCCCAAGCGTCTACGGCGGCGGCGTTCCTCGCCCTCTGCCTCGCGGCGGGCGGCGACGGGGAACAGGCGCGGGAGTGGCTGAAGACCGCCGCCTCGACAGCCGGCAGAAAGGACTCCGACCACTACTTGGCGGTGATCCGCGGCATGGTCGACCACCGCCTGGCCTCAAAGACCGCCGACGAGGGCGCCGTCGACGCCGCGCAGGCCTACTACAAGAAGGCCAAAGAGGGGCGTATGCTCTCTACGATATATATTTTGAAGGCCGACCGCGATATGTCGAAAGGCGCCTACGCCGCCGCCTCCGGATACCTTGACAGCGCGCTGACCGTCATCGAGGCGTCGCGGGAGCGTTACAAGCGCAGCAGGATACTGCTGAGGTTCGCGGCGATCGCCTTCAAAAACGGCGACGACGGCGCGGGAAAGCGCTACTACGAGAGAGCGCGGGACTGCGCGCCCAAGGGGGCGGCCGTTCCGCCTATGGAAGAGGCGGCGGCGGCGCGTCTTATACCTTAGACGCTACCTTGAGTTGTAGATCGCCAGCCCGACGCCGATAGTCGTGGCGAGGGTCGATATGATCGGCAACAGCACTTGGGTCAAGAACTTGTGCTGCACCGACGCCGGCACGATGATCACGCTGCCGGGCTCCACGCAGCGCGGTTCTATATTCTGCACAAAATCGCCGTATCTGACAATCACCTGCACGTTGGATTTGTCGGCGTTACCGCTGAACCCGCCGGCTTGGGTCACGTAATAGCGGCTGTCCTTTCCGGGCAGGAAGAGGTAGGCGCCCGGACTCCTCACGCTCCCGCTGATGTAGACGAAACTGTCCTTTTTGGGTATAATGACCTGGTCTTGCGGCTCCAGTATAACGTTGTCCGCGTTGTACAGCACAAGGCGGATGACGGCGTAGTCGCGCGAGGCGGAGGCGACGGCGACGGCCGAGCCGCGTTCCGGCCTGACCGCGCTCATCTGCGGCGCGCCGGCGTTGAAGCGGTCAGGCAGCGTTGTGGTCGGCCGTATGACCACCGCTTGATCCATGAACCCGGACTCCTTTATGCCGCCGGCCATATCAATGAGCTGCCGCGCCGTCGTCACCCCTTCCAATATGGGGTAGTTCCCGGGGCTGGCGATCTCGCCCACTATGGAGGCGGTGTAAATCCCCGAATAGTTCTTCTTAACGGGGACGGTAATAGCGTCAAGATCGTTCAGCACGTAATCCGACTTTGAGCTTGATACCGTCTTTTTGACGTTGTTCAGCGGCTGATAGACGATAATGGCGTCGAGGTCGGCCGTATTGTCGAACGTGAACATTGACAGAAACTCACCGATCGTCTCACCCTTCTTGAGCGGGTAGTGACCGGTGGGCGGCGACATCATGCCGCTGATGAAAACTTTGTCCGTGGTAGGGCTAATCCGTATTCTGTCCCCGGGGTAAACGTACGGGTTCTGCGCGGCGTCGCCCTTGTGCAGGTAAGCCAGGAGGTCGTAGAAAACGACGCTGTCCCCGCTCCCTATGCGCTGAACGCGGCGCATGTCGGCCTCCGAGGCGCGGGGCAGTTCGTTGCCGTTGGCCGTCTTTACGGCGTCTAAGAGGCGCGTGGAGCCGGAGAATTCGTAGGAGGCGGGGGCGCGGATCTGGCCGGTAAAGGAGACCACGGCCTTTTTGGTCTGGACGAGCGTCACGTATATCTCCGACGGATTTTTCAACCTGCCGGATATATGCTGTGAAATGACCTTTTTGGCCTCGGCGTAGGATACCTTCCCGATATTTACCAGACCTACGCTTTGTATGTACGCCTTGCCGTTCTGATCAACCGCGGCGATATACCTGATTGACGGCGACTCCACGGCGGTTATGGCGAAGACGTCCCCGGCGCCGATCATATACGTGTTTTCGTCTATAGAATTGTCATCCGGCAGAATAATACCGATTTGGGGCTGGGTAAGCATATAGCCATGCCCGTCCACGGCCGCCCCCCCCGTCGCGGCGGGCTCCGAGCCCCAAGGCGACGCCTTCCGCTGCAAACCCTTTTGGGAAAACATCGACTGCCCGTGGGCGCACGCCACAAGGGCAAACGCCAAAATCAGCGCCGCGGCGCGGCGCGCGAACCTTGGTTTCATATTCTTCCTTAAGACAAAAAATATAGTTTAACCGACTCCGACCTATAAATATACATTATGCTACGGGCAAAATGTATATTTAATACGCAACGCGCCGGATCACGCCGCCACGGGGGGCAACCCGTATGTTTCGGCGTTCAATAAAACCGGTTTATGCCGGGTTTCGGGCTTTTTCGTTGTTTCCGTGCCCGTTTCCGCGCCTAAAACCGACCTTTCACGTATTAGATGGGAGATCTTTATGTTGTTTGATTTCAGACCGTATATTATACTGTTGTGGAGAATGCGGTGGTTCTTGACGCTGAACTTTGTCGTCGTGGCGGCCATCGCCATAGTATTCGCGTTTCACTTCGCAAAAAAGGAGTACTGCTCCCAAGCGACGTTCTTGCCGCCGGCCACCGGCAACATAAACTTAATGGCCGGTTTGAGCAACAATCCGCTAATGGGCCTGCTATCCGGCGACGAATCCGGCGACGCCATAGAAACCATTTTCGAAAGCAAGATTCTTAAAAGAAGGGTGATCGAGAAGTTCAACCTGTATGAAAACTATATGCTGACAAAGAGCCCCAATAAGTTCGAACTGGCGGTGAAAAGAATGCAAAAGCAAATCGCGCTTCTCTCCTCGCTAAAAGGAAAGGGGATCGGCATGAGCAAAACCCTCTCCTACAGCGTGCAGTGCTACCACTCCTCCCCCGATACGGCGCTACAGATGGCGGAATATATATTCTCGTACCTCGACTCGGTAATGATACACATAAGCATAAGCAAAGCCAGCCGAAATAGGGCGTTTATCGAGTCACAGTACGTGGCCTCCAATGAAAAACGCGACAGCCTCAACATGGCATTCAAGGAATTTCAGGTTTCCAACAAGGCGTTTGACGTCTCCGAGCAGATGAAATTCACCCTGAAAGTTTACGCCGACATTAAAGCCGCCGCGGTAATGAACGATTTGAAACTCCTTGCGCTCCAACGGGAATACAGGGGAAACACGCCGGAAATCACCGAAGCGATGAACGCAAAAAAGGTCTACGAAAAAAAGCTGGCGGAGTTTGAGCAGAAAGAAGAGTACGATGTTCTCCCGTCGCTGAATCTGTCTTCCGAACTAATGCCTCAGTACGCCAACATTTTCAGCGCGCTTGAGGTACAAAGCAAAATCTGCGTTCTTTTGGCGACGGAACTCGAACAAGCTCGATTGCAGGAGGCCCGCGACGTGTCCCCGATTATATTGGTTGATCCGGCGTACATGGCGGAATACAAATCGAGACCCAAGCGCATCCCGATGGTTATGGCTATAACGGCCGGATATATGTGCGCGCTCATATTCATAATCATTGCGTACACATTAATAAGCGATTTCTTTAAAAGCGGCTGGCTGACGGCGAAGCCGGAAACGTAACCCGTTTCGGCGGATTGATCAACGCGATAATCCCCGCAAAATCCGCGGAGATTATCGTACGTTGAAGACCCGTTCTTTTTTCGACGCGCTTAATCGTTACTTCCTAAACCGCTTAAATTCCTTGTTCAGTTCGTCCCACGAGGCGAACCTGTCCTTCTTGCCCTTGACCACGGTGGAGTCATACGGCGGTTTTTTGTCCGTCCGCAACTTGCCGGTCTGCGGGTCTATGCCGGTGTATATTTGGCGTACAAGCTTCTCCCTCGTTATATAGTGCTGGGCCACGTCGCCCATAACGTCCCACGTCCCGTAAGACTCAATCAGCCAATCGTCCGACGAAACATTGTCGAGCTTGCCCTTCCCGCCCTCCATAATGAAGAGCGTCCCGTCTTTCTTCATGTGGATTTCGGTACGTTCCACCCGCTTGACGCTCTTGTCCGGCGACTCCTCCTCCTTCACCCATATCCCCACGAACTCCCCGCGCAGCGAGTCGGCGAGCTTCTGCTGTATGATGAGCGTGTCGAGGTCAAACGACCAATCCTCAAGGCGGCTGCGGGCGTAAAGCTTTTGGCTCTCTATGGCCCTAAGCGAGTCAACGACCTTCTTCCCCTTCTCCGCGGCCTCAAGATGCAACCCCTTAAGCTGCGCGATCTTCCCGCCGCAAACGCCCATGAGCGAATCCATGAACGGTCCGGCGGAAGCAAGCTTCTCCGCCATCCGCGCCTCAAAAGCCCCAAGCGCCTCGGTCAGCGAATCCTGGTAGATCCTGAACTGACTGCTGTTCCCCGTCTTCTGCGCCATATCCATGTTGAAGATATACATCTTGATGTCCGACATATCCCGCTCCGGAACACCCTTAGACGCCAATTCCTGAACCTTCGCCCGCCCCTCCTCAAGGGAGACTTTTTTGGCGCAACCCACAGAAACCACGGCCGCCAACGCGACAACCGCCAACACAACGGCGCCTCGCGCCGCCCTACATCCGCTCATGCTTTTCATTACACGCTCCTATTTTTAGGGGTTATGGGGTTAGCGAAATATAACCATATACTAACAATATACTCTTTTTCCAAAGAAATTTCCAAATTTTCGGTGTGAATTTTTCAATGCCCCGATTCGCGGCCCCGCCCCAATAACGATATTTCAAAGCGGGACAACCTCGTCAATAACCCCTTTTTCCCTTAAATACCTCAACACCGTGAGACGGTGAACGCCATACCTACGCCCTATGGCGCTTATAGTCATATTCTTATCCAACAAGGCCTTGATCTCTATCTCTTTGCCCATCAGCTTTCCGATTGATTTGCTCCCCCTCGGACGCCCCAATACCACACCCTCCGCGCGCTTACGGGCAAGAGCCTCCTTAGTGCGCTGCGAAATGAGATTCCGCTCAATCTCCGCAGATAACCCAAAGGCAAACGCCAAAACCTTACAGTTTATGTCGTTGCCCAAACGGTAATTGTCTTTGATCGTCCAAACCTTAATGTCACGCCTCATACACTCGTTCAAAATCCCCATTATCATAAACAAATTCCTTCCAAGCCGCGACAACTCGGAACAAATAATGGTGTCGCCCTTCTTCATCGCCTTAAGCAACCGCCCAAGCTCCCTATCCCCAACCGACTTAGCCCCGGAGATCGTCTCCTCCACCCACCGCTCTATAACAATCACGTTCCGCTCGCAAAATCGCTCGATCTCGTACCGCTGATTCTCCACAGTCTGCTTGTCGGTAGAAACACGAATGTAACCGTAAACCATGAACCCCCCTCTGATATTTTAGGTATGAAATAAAGTTTAATCTGTAAATTGTGGCTTTTGTTTGTAAAAAAAACGAGAAGAAAAGAGACAATCGAATACAACAAAACCACAACGTCGCCGAAATTACAACGCTGTCGCCGTTCAGAAAAAAACGATAACTTTCTTACGTCTTTAGAGGCTTCTTTCAATGTTACGAGATAAGTCTTCGGCGTCAAATCGCGACAAATAATTTCTTCAATGAAACATCCTTTCTTTTAATAGGACACCATGTCCTTTAGAGAATGTATTTTCAAAAATATATATCCTCTTCAAAGAACTTTCCAATTTTTTTTGTAAATTCTTTTAGTTTTGATTCAATATCCTAGTGATAATGGCATATTAGAATCAGGGGGCCATAAAAACGGAACCGACCATGTCACAATAGGGACGGGACGATTACGCGGTTACAACACCGGGATTGCCGATGTTATCTGTAGGAATAGTACAATAGATAGGCTTCGGCTCCAAGGCCAAGACGCGGGGTGTTCGTTAGAGTTTGCCGGACACGGTGTTTCATAGCTTTTGAGCGGTTTGCTCTAAATCATTAGTACTCTTTTTAGAATCAGGAATATCTTCAAAAGATTTAATCACTTTCTTCGCTATCGCCTCTACACCTTTGTCGGGATCTAGCAAATCAATAAACCATACTTCCACAGTTACCCCATCTTTGGAGGAAAACGAAATATCTTCCCCGCGCATGCTTTCCAACTGCGGATAAAGCAGGACGACTTTCCTTGCCTCATACTTCTTGCCATATGCGTACATCTGATACATATCCTCTTGAGATATGTTGTAATTGTTCTTCTTCTCTCCTGACAAAAGTTTCCACTTGGTATCCATCACGATAATATATTCGCCTCTTGTCAATACTATATCAGGACGCAAACCAAATACCCACTGATGCTCAAATAAGCTATGACGTTTGTCCTGTGGTTGCAAGTTAATTTTCATTTTATACGGAATAGCACGACTTAGCTTCTCGGCTACATAACTTTCAAAGACTATCTCCATTGGAAAAAGGAACGCGACGGCTTTTTCACTTCCGGCAAAAGGCGTGAAACTGTTCCCACACAAAAAAATCTTACACCACGATAAAGCATTTTGATAATGCGACGTACCACGATCGTTGTTTGCGCATTTAGAAAAATCCGCTTTATAGTCCGTTGAAACATCCACGCCGTCAAAAACGCTCAATAATTGCGATATTTTGAACCAATTACGATCATCGTTTGTCCGCTTTCGCAAATGCAGTAGCGTTGATTTCAACAAACGGTTTTCGGGGCGATTAACGCTCCACACGTCGTATTGAACGTAAAACCGCTCTTTGTGTATATAGTTATGCCTGATGTTCTGTTGTACATTTAGCTTCCCCTTGAAAAAACGCTCATTCTCCTCCACTGTGTTATAAAACGACTTCAAACCTTGCTTTACTAAAACCTCAACTTCGTTAACGAACATCAAAATAAATACCTCCAACACATTTTTTCGATCTGTTTTTAGATTCGACGTGTTAAATTCCTTGAATGGTATATCTTTCAACGCTCGCAGCATTTCATAGAAGATAGGCTTCGTATCTACACTACCGTGTATTTTCGGCAAGATTTCAATTACCGTGCCGTCTTTCATAGTGATTACGCCGACATAGTTTTGGGCGGTAATCACCTTTTGACCGCGTTTGACGGATATGGTCAGCAATTCTACCGCTTCGGTGCCGGTTTTTGATTTATGGGTAAGGATAAAGGATTCAAGCGCTTCAAAGGTGTGTCGGGGCAAAGACTTATAATCATTATTAGGAAGATTGTAAGGCCGTTTTTGAACAAAACCGCCATATTCGGTTATAGTATAACTCTTATTTATTGAACTCATTTGCTCTTTTCTGTTTCCTTAATTTCTTTAAGGTATTTATATGCCTCTATATTACTAAGTACCTCTTCGTTGCGGTTGATTTCATAGTAGAACTTGTCATCTTCATCAGCATTGCCAAACAAACTTTTGGCATCTTTCTTAACAATAAAATTGATGTTGTCTTCTTCGCTTTCTTGGGTTTCGGGTTTTTGATTATCACCCAAAACAAGCCGGATCTTCTCATAATCATCGTAAAAGTATTCTTGCAACAACGGTATTATTTCATTTTTAAAAATTTTCCCTAAATCTCCTATAGGCGAATTATTATTGAGCGACATAAAATATGAATGCCCGATAGTGTGCTCATGGTCAAGCAAAAAGGTAATACGTTTGTTAATGGTCTCAAACATTTCTTTAATGTTTATACTACCCTCTATCTCAACATCCTTAAGCAACTCTGGATTCGGTTGCATCTCTATAAATTTAAAACGGCGACGCAATGCGGTATCAATCATGGCTATGGAACGGTCGGCGGTATTCATTGTGCCGATAATGAATACGTTTTTCGGCACACAGAACATTTTATCTTCATCTTTATCTTTAAATTTACTTGAATAAGGAAGTAACGCTATTTGCTCCTCAGATGCGCCAAAACGCTTTGTAGGCTCAATGAGCGTTATAAGCTCGCCGAAAATCTTTGAAATGTTGCCGCGATTGATTTCGTCAATAATAAACACATATGGCTTGGTTTGCGTTTTTTTCGCTTTTTGGCAAAATTTCTTAAAAATACCGTCTTGAATGTTATATTTGATATCTTTACCCCCATTATTATCATTATTTAACACCGGTCCAATACCCTCAATGAATTCTTCGTACCCGTATGACTGGTGAAAAGTTGTGAAAGCAATCTGACCGGCTTTTTTAAGCTCTTGGTAGCGGTCAAATACTTTCTTATAGCCCTCTTTCTTAATATTCTCTAATTCTTCTTTCTCAATGATGGATACAGCATGCAATACGGTGCTGTACGTCTTGCCGGTACCTGGCGGACCGTATAGGATGATGTTTTTGTCTTGGGTTTCATCATCTGCAATGTTTTCGTCTTCCGTCTGTACTACTGTTGACGATACAATCTCCTCAGATGGGCTAACATCGTGTTCTCTTATAAAATATCCGATATCAATGGTCAGCATTTTTAAAATAGTCAGCTGACTTATATCAATATTTGGATAGTCTTTGTCCTTATAATCCTTATCTTGATAACCATCAGGAAACCAATCATCGGGTATATTTACAAGTTCACTTACAATTTCGGTATTTTCGGCAAGTTCCTTAAAGATAGCATCGTAGAGTTCATAACCAAATTCCATACGCTCATAGATATCATCGCACATATCTAATTGTTTTCCATCTACACATAGTTTTTGGGCGTTAACTTTAACAACATCGTCTTCATAGATATAGTATCTATAGGGGAAACGAAGCCAAAGGCACATGCTGATTAAAATCTCAACGTTGTTGAGTGGTGCTTTATCTTTGATCCAATATTCATTTCGATTTAAAACACCTGATAAAGACTCAAATAATTCTTTCATCTCTTTTCCAAAAGTCCTAACCCGTTGCATTAAAGATTCGTTTTCATCGAAAAGCTTTCCTAATTTGATGTACATCTCTTTTTCCGCTTTATCTGGATACGCAAAAGATCTTATCACACCAATAAAAAGAAAACCATTCGGTTTTTTACGAAGTCCATGCGCATATTCCGAAGATTCCATGAGCATTTGGTAGAAACCTTGCTCACATTCTTTCCAATTCTCCTGAAATCCTTTGACAGCCTCCCATCTATGCTTATTTTCATCCGCATAGCCATGTTCGGCTCTATATGCCTTATAGAGTTTTATGAAATCATGCAACTTCTCTCTATTAATCTCCACTATACACCTCCTATTTTTTTGACACCAGCCCATAAACCGGGCACCCCAGTTCGCCCCACCCACAAACCACCCAACACCTACTAATATAATATACGCCCACCTCAACCGCAACAAAAAATTAAAAATCTTCGCCCCGCTCATCCGCCCCCGAAAAAGCCGCTCCGTTCACAGGCGTCGCCTAGCATCACAAGACCCTGGATTACGCGGCCTTCTCCGAAGATGCCCTGCATCCAAGAAGCGAAATATTTCATGTCTTCCAATTCCTGTCCGGAATATTCGCTTCTTCTTCTGGCCATGATTAACCGTCTCCGTATTTCCGGTGTTTACGGTTATTTGAATGTGTATGTCAAACATGAACTCAGTCTTTCAAGAGATCAAGTACGGAAAACGGCACGATTAGTTCCACTCGAACGGGCCAATATGTGTTTGCGCCGCCAAAGTTCACCGCCGCCGTGCATTTCGCGTCCAACGCCAAGCTGACACGGCCCAACGGAATATTTAGGCCGCCGCCCGCAGACAATTTCAGAGCGTACATCTCGGCATCATAATCCCCGAAAAACGCGACAAAACCGGCGGACGCGGATAGGTAAGGCACACGGAACGCGGCAATATAAAAACGGGAAAAGATGTCTATCCCAAACATACCCAGCCAATAATTATTGTTTGTCTTTAAACTGAACGTGCCGAATTCCATGTCAACTCCAATATCGTAATCAACGGCGCTGCCGGTACGAATTTCATCACGTTCGCTAATTCCTCCAAAATATCCCGGGTTGAAGTATTCGGAAAAGTTTATAGGAGTCGCCATACCGAAATATATCCCGCCTCTATTTTTTCCCTCGTCTTCGGCGGCGGCGACATGAGTCAAACACAGCACGCAAGCAACAAACATCAAAAGCTTTTTCATAGCACTCTCCCTACGGTTAAACGGTTTTTTGGTTAAAATATTATAAAATCGCCCCGGCAACCGCCTGAGCGCACTTATTGCTTTCCTTATTAATGCTTTGGACAAAAGTCATTGTCGTTAAAATCGACGTATGCCGCGCAAACCGCTGCACCTCCTGCAACGGCCGGCCGGCATGGAGCGCCAGCGTGACGGCGGTTTGCCGCAGGCAATGGGTGCACTGCCGCTCATTTTCGTATCCGGCGTCGGATAACCGTTCCTTAACGATATCGGTGACGCAACGGACTGACACCCGTTTTCCGCGGCTGTTGTTGCTGACGCTCGTAAATAACGGATCGGCGGGAAAAACGGGTAACCGCTTATCCCGTTCGGATAGATATTCCCGTATCGCCATTTCGACAGGCGGCGGGATTTCTACGTAGTCGGCCTTTTCGGTTTTGCCCCTGCCCTGCACGTAGATCCGCGCGGCGCCGTCCACCGTTCGGAGGTCTTCGACGTTCGCCCGGCATATCTCGATCCTCCGCAAACCGCAAGCGACCATAAGCAGCAGCATGGCGTAATCTCTCAGATCGACTTCCGTCCGCCGCGCGATTTTGTCCAAAATGGCCCTAACTTGTTCGGAGGTCAGGCACTCCTTTTGCGGTAATTGCTCGACCTTCGGCACATGGACGTTTCGGGCGACGTTTGCGTATACCCTCTCGGTCTCCAGCCATCTAAAAAACTGCCGGACGGCGACTATGTACAGCTTTACCGTAGTCGGCTTTTTCTCGGACTCTTCCAAATGCCGCTTGTAACTCAGGATGTCTTCCCGGCAAATATTTTCAGCCTTGTTTTCTTTCAGCCAGGCAATGAACTGCTTTGTGGCCGAATCGTATATCTCGACGCTCAGCGGGGAGAGGCCAAGCCTCTTGATCCACCGCTCGCGAAGCTCCAGGAACAGGGCGGTTGACAGCGGCTTAACCGGCTTAGCCGACGCGGACGACGGCGCCGGATCGGCGGGGATTAAGCCCCGGGTTCCTCCCGAAAGCGGGTAAACGTTCTCAAAATCAGGCATTTCGGTCTCCAAATTCATCAAAGAAAGAGTAAGGGTTTTAAAATTATAGAATCGCCCCGGCTAACCACCGTCTAGGAACAAGTATTGCGTTCCTTGCCTACCCGCCGCAGACCGTCACCCTGCGCCCCATCGTCTGACTATAATATAATATGTTTTTTGATAAAATGCAATATATTTCTTATTTTTTTACTTTATGTTTTATCAAAAAACAACAGTCTGTCAAAATGTACCCAAAAATCATATTGCAAGAGACAAATAAATGATTATATTGTTTAGGTTATGGGCGCTAAAAACAATACAAAAACGGATAAACCCCCCGCCAAAAGGCAAGCGGCCGCCGAAATAGTTCGCGACGCTCGGCGCCGGTGCGGATTTACGCAACAGCAATTCGCCGCCGCTCTCGGCATTACTTGGCAATATGTATCGCAAATTGAAAACGCCAAATACGTACCCTCCGCAAAAGTAATGCAAGACATTGAAAAAGTATTGTCTGAAAAAGGTATTCCGTCAACTCTCCTCTCTCCAACGGAAGCGGCCTTGATAGACGCTTATAGGCTCTTGCCGACGGAAGCCCGTCTCGCCGTGGATTCCGTCGTCAGCGCTCTTATACGCCACTGGTGAAGCGAACCCTCGTCGTCGCGTTGCGCCGATAGCCCTTATGCGGACCACCGCAACCGCCGCTGACAGCAACGGCAGCCCTCGCTTAAATAAATTCATAAAAAAACTCCTTTTTATATGATTGTTTATAAGATCGCCCCTGCAAACCGCCTGAGCGCGCGTATTGCTTTCCTTATTAACGTTTTGGACAAAAATCATAGCGGTTGCGATTGACGTATGCCGCATCCAGCCATTTCGGCCTCCAAATTCATCAAAGAAAGAGTGTCGCAAAAAGGGCTACTTCCTTAAACATACGTTATAGGAAGTAAAAAAGCAAGAAAAAAATCTTTTTTTTTCACTTTTTTTCAGATTTTTTCAGACAATCTGTTAATTTTGGGGGGGAAACACGCTCCAAACACCGAAAAAAGCCGTTTTTGAGGGTTTTTAAAGACCGCCGAGAGGAACATCGCCCGGAACTTTGCGACCTGCGCGCCGGTGGGGGAATACCGACGGGCCGCTCCGAGCGACGCCTCAACGGCGGGAAACTTTGTTTTGCCGGGGCTCAACCGCCCCTCCTAATTCAATATTAGGCATTTTCGGCGTGAAAATCAAGAGGTAATTTGCTTTTTTTATTTTATTGAAAAATCAACTAGTAAATAAACATCCCGACGAACCCTCCCAAAAGGATCAACAGCGCGGGGTGTATTTTGTCTTTTGATAGGAGCAGTATCGCAAAGGCGACCGCGGCGATGACAACCGTCCAAACGTCCGTCACCGCCGCCCTTCCGTAAGTCAGCACCGCGGCGATAATTAGACCGGCGACGGCGGGTTGGACGGATTTTTTCAAGGTTTCCACCCACGAAACGCCGCCGAACTTCGATAGTATGTACACCAGCGTTAAGCAGAGGACGAGCGACGGGATCACAAATCCTAAGGTAGCGGCCGTAGCGCCGGCGATTCCGGCGACCCTGTAGCCGGTGTAGGTGGCGGCGTTGACCCCTATGGGGCCGGGGGTCATCTGCGCCACGGCTATGAGTTCCGAAAGCTCGGAGGCGGTGATCCACTCGTGAACAGTAACGGCCTGGTGTTCTATCATCGGGATAGTGACCAACCCGCCGCCGTAGGCGCCGACACCGATTATCAAAAAACTCTTTAGAAGTTGCAGGAGTATCATTTGTTATCACCGTTATTGATAGTTTTGACAGTATCGGTATCATCGTTATTATTATTGATACGATTTATACCGCCTTGCTCCACCGCTATTTTAACGCTCTTTCTGATTGACAAAAGGTAAACTACCGCGCTGACTAATATTAGCGCGAATATCGGGTTGACATTCGGGATCAGCGCGATTCCCACCGCGACGAGCGCGGCTATGGCGTGCGACACACGAGAGATCATCGGTTTGCATAATTTAAGCGCGGTATAGGCCAAAAGCCCCGCCACAACCGCCGCCGCGCCGCGCAGGAAAGCCGCCACGGACGGGTGCTTGAAGTACGGGAACAGGAACTCCGCCGCTATGAGAATCATCAGAAACGACGGCAGCACGGTGCCGAGAAACGCCGCGAACGCCCCGAGCCGCCCGCGTAATTTGGAGCCGCAGAAGAGCGAGAAGTTGATGACCATAGCGCCGGGGAGGCTTGAGGCCATGGCGAGTTCCTGAGTAAACTCCTCTTCGCTCACCCAACCGCGCTTGACAATAAGCTCGTAGCGTAAAACAGAGAACATAGCGTAGCCGCCTCCAAGCGTGAAGGCGCCCACACGGAAGAACGCGATGAATATCGCAGAGAGTTTTATCATTTAGACTTTGATTTAAAAAAAAGGCGGACACCAGCGCCCGCCTTCATATTATCAATACCAAATATTCCCTACCGTCAACCGATATTTTTATTGCTTCGCCTTCTTCTCCTTGATGCGCGTGGCCTTACCGGTCAGCCCGCGCAGATAGTAGAGCTTCGCCCTGCGCACGCGCCCGCGCTTGAGCACCTTG
>Ga0268262_10003466_pt1 | contig 17040 bp, 12 predicted proteins | sample TergutNc150P3_FD_190354 | JGI IMG/M metagenome (GOLD analysis project Ga0268262, IMG submission 190354) | Nasutitermes corniger P3 segment gut microbial community from laboratory colony in Florida, USA - Nc150 P3 (SPAdes) (version 2) | ecosystem: Host-associated > Arthropoda: Insects >... | reverse complement strand
ATTTTATCCCGCGCTCCTTGCGGCTCTCTCCGAAACGCCGCATTCAACGCTGTTAAAAAGATTTTTAATCGCTCTGCCGTTTTGTCTTTTCGCGGGAATAAGCAATATAATATTTGACAGAACGCCCTCTTTCGCGTTAGGCGCAATAGAAGTCAGTTACGGCGTTGTTTCCTTTTTTACAATACTATTCAGAACTTATTTGTGCGTCATGGCGGTATTACTGCTGGTCGCCGTAACGCCGCTGGCGCAAATTACCAATTCCTTGCGGCGTTTTAAAATACCCTATATATTTATCATTATGTTTGAAATGACGTACAGGTACATAGGCGTATTGGTAACGGAAGCGTATTCCATGTTTACCGCCTATTCTCTGCGAAGTTCAGGCGGAAAAGGAATCGCAATGAAAGACATGGGCAGTTTTACAGGACAGTTGATTCTGCGCAGTTTTGACCGCGCCGACCGCGTTTACAACGCGATGAAATGCAAGGGATATACGCTTAGGTTTTTGGCAAATTACGCGTTGCCGCAAAACGGCGGAAAATTAAAAAATCAGGATTTTATTTTCTGCTTTATCGCCTGTTCGGCGTGCGTAGCATTCCGTATCATCAATGTAAACGCGCTGTTAATTAAAATTTTTGCGAGGTTTGCGTAATGATCAAACTGCAGGATGTAACGGTTATTTATCCCGACAAAACAAAGGCGATTGACAATGTAAGTTTTAATTTGAACGACGGCGAAAGCATAGCGTTAATCGGCGAAAACGGCGCGGGAAAAACGTCGCTCCTGCTCGCCGTTGTAGGGATACTTGAAACCGCAAACGGCATAATCGAGGCTGGCGGCATACAGCTTACGAAAAAAAACGTAAACGAAGTACGAAAACAAATCGGGCTTGTTTTCCAAAATCCCGACGACCAGTTATTTATGCCGCTCATATACGACGACATTGCTTTCGGCTGCCGTAATTTCGGCTTGCCGGAAGACGAGATACAAAAACGCGTTGAAGAAACTCTTGAGCATTTAAACATAAGCCGTCTTCGCGGACGATCTTCCTTAAAACTGTCCGCCGGAGAAAAACGCATAGCGGCAATAGCTGCTGTTTTAGCTATGAACCCCGCCGTTTTGCTGTTCGACGAACCAACCGCTTTCCTTGACCCAAAAGCAAAGAGGGCATTAGCCGAAACATTGAACAATCTGCCGCAGCCTAAAATTGTCGCGACTCACGACATGGGATTCGCCGCTAAAACCTGCAACCGCGTAATTGTGCTGAAAAACGGGCAAATCATGGCGGACGGCGGCGCCGCCCTGCTTCATGACAAAGAATTGATGTCAAACTGCGGTTTGGAAGCAATTTAAGCGCATTTTGTATTACCCAAAAACACGTTTTTTTATCAAATTCCTCTTGACAAAGTTATCATTATAGGTCATTCTATACATAGTAATCCTATATGATTACTAACTTTCTAACAAGAGGAGAAAATTATGGCAAGAGTAGAAAAAATCACCGATCTTATCGGAAATACGCCGCTGGTCAAAATTAACAAGCTTAATGAGAGCGGAGCGACTGTGTATGTAAAACTGGAGAGTTTTAACCCCCTGCATAGCGTTAAAGACCGTATCGCGCTGGCAATGATCGAAGCCGCCGAAAAAGAAGGCAAAATAAAAAAAGGAACGGTTATTATCGAACCGACAAGCGGCAACACCGGTATCGGACTGGCTTATGTTGCGGCGGTTAAGGGTTACAGAATAATCCTGACCATGCCGGAAACAATGAGTATTGAGAGGCGAAAATTGCTCAAAGCGCTGGGAGCGGAACTTGAGCTTACCGAAGGAGCAAAGGGCATGAAGGGCGCAATCGCCAAGGCTGAAGAGCTTGCGGCGGCGACTCCCGATTCATTCATTCCCCAGCAGTTTAATAACCCCGCCAATCCGGCTGTTCACGAAAAAACCACAGGACCGGAAATTTGGAACGATACCGACGGAAAAATCGATATTGTAGTCGGCGGAGTCGGTACAGGCGGAACATTGACCGGAGCGGGAAAGTTCCTTAAATCGAAAAAATCGAGCGTGAAGATTGTCGCGGTAGAACCTGCCGCTTCTCCCGTACTTTCCGGCGGAGCTCCCGGACCGCATAAAATTCAGGGTATCGGAGCGGGTTTTAAACCTCAGGTTTATGACGCGTCTGTTATAGATGAAATTTACCAGACCGATGAAACAAAAGCCGGAACCGCGGCGCGCCGTCTTGCGAAAGAAGAAGGCATTATAGTTGGAATTTCATCAGGTTCCGTCCTTGAAGCGGCTTTGACTGTCGCCAAAAGACCGGAAAACAACGGAAAAACCATAGTAGCCGTATTGCCGGACACCGGAGAGCGTTATTTGTCAACATGGCTCTGGGAAGAATGATGTTATCAGCCTTGACCGCTAAATATTATGGGAAATAACTTAGTATACATAAAAGTAATTTTCTTGTACTATTTTATAACCTGAGTATGTAATATTAAGAATATTTAACGGTCAGGAAAAAAGTTTAAGGAGATTTTATTTTATGGCAACAGCAGAATTAAACGCGCTGAATAAGGCGCAAGCGTATCAACTGGCGGACATTACCAAAACCCCGCCTCAATTCGGCGCGATTACACCGCGTTGGCTTACACGTTTTCTGGAATTCAAAGGATTGGACGCCGGTATTTACCGCGTAAACAAAGTAGTCGAGGGAGAAACTCCGCTCGATATTCTCTGTTCATCGGAAAAAAAGGGACCGGAACTTCCCGAAGGTTATGTGCAGTATCAACCAAAGCCCAGAGAATATACTCTCAGCTCAATTTCTACAATTATCAACGTAGATACCGCTGTGGAAGATGTGTTTTCCTCGCCATACGACCAGACAAAAGAACAATTACATCTGGCGATTGAAAGTCTGCGCGAGAGGCAGGAGAGCCAACTCATCAATAACGATGATTACGGTTTGTTGAAAAATATTTCCGACAATCAGCGCATAAGACCCGGAAATAAAGCGGGTTCGCCCATGCCGGATGATTTAGACGAATTGCTTTCAAAAGTTTGGAAAGAACCTGCGTTCTTTTTGGCGCACCCGCGCGCTATCGCGGCTTTCCAGCGCGAATGTACGCGCAGGGGCGTTCCGCCTTCAACCTCTTCGCTCTTTGGCGGTTCTTTTATTCTGTGGCGCGGTATTCCAATTATTCCGACAGATAAACTGTTCGTGGACGGCTTGAAAAACCCAAAGAGCAAGGGCGGTAAAACCAACATTCTGTTAATCCGCACAGGAGAGGCAAAGCGCGGAGTTGTCGGTTTGTACCAGACAGGCTTGCAGAACGAACAAGGCAGAGGACTTTCCGTACGTTTCAGGGGAGTGGATAACAAAGGACTCGCGTCCTACCTTTTGTCGCTGTACTGCTCAGCCGCAATTCTCGCGGACGACGCCATAGCCGTTCTTGAAGATGTGGAAGTGGGTAACTACTATGATTACACCTAACGGTTACGGCTTGCCGGATCCGGAAGAACTTGAAAAGTGGGCGTTAACTTATTTTCCCGAACTTCAGGAAAAAAAGATCAATAAGGTTGAAGACGCCAAGACCGAATATTCCCCCGTCGTCGTGCCGTACAACAGCGCGGCTACAGGAGCGCCTTCCGAGGAGACGCTTTTTAAAACTTCTCCTTTGGGAACGGGTTTTGACGTAAACCGTATCCGCGGCGATTTTCCCATTCTGAATGAGAGAGTCGCGGGCGGCAAACAGCTTATCTGGCTTGACAACGGCGCGACAACGCAAAAGCCAAACGCCGTGATAGATCGTATCTCGTATTTTTACAGACACGAAAATTCAAACGTCCACCGAGGCGCGCACGAACTTGCCGCCCGTTCCACAGACGCTTACGAAGCGGCGCGGGAAACCATCGCCAAATTTATAGGCGCTCCCTCAAAAGACAATATTGTCTTTGTGCGCGGAACAACGGAAGGCGTTAACCTTGTGGCTCAGAGTTACGTTAAACCCCTGCTGAGTCCCGGCGATGAAATAATACTCACTATCCTTGAACACCACGCCAACATTGTTCCCTGGCAGATGATAGCGCAGGAAACTGGCGCGGTAATAAAAGTCGCTCCCGTTGACGACACAGGACAGATCATTTTATCCGAGTACGCGCGCTTGTTCTGTCCGCGCACAAAGTTCGCCTCAGTAACGCACGTTTCAAACGCGCTGGGAACAATTACCCCGGTTCACGAGATGATTCAGATAGCGCATGGACACGGAGTACGAATCCTTATCGACGGAGCGCAATCGGTAGCGCATACGCCGCTTAATGTCAGCGAATTAGACGCGGACTTTTTTGTGTTCTCAGGGCACAAGATATTCGGTCCTACTGGCATAGGCGCGGTGTACGGAAAAGCGGACGCTCTTGAAGAAGCCAAACCGTATCAGGGCGGCGGCAATATGATAAGGGACGTAACTTTTGAACGCACGGTATACAATCCCGCGCCATCAAAGTTTGAAGCCGGAACCGGCAATATTGCCGACGCGGTAGGGCTTGGCGCGGCGCTAGATTACGTTTCCGGCATAGGAATAGCGAACATAAGCGCGTATGAACATGAGTTGCTTGATTACGCGACCCGCGAGCTTAAGCGCATAAACGGGCTTCACCTTATCGGCACTGCCGCGGAGAAGGCGAGCGTTCTATCCTTTGTGCTTGATAACGCGAGCGTTGAACAGGTAGGCAAACATCTTGCAAGCCACGGAATCGCTGTACGCGCCGGACACCACTGCGCACAGCCTATTTTGCGCCGCTTCGGATTGGAAGCGACAGTGCGCCCGACAATCGCGTTCTACAATACTGCCGAGGAAATTGATAAGCTGGTTATCGCGGTTAGAGAATTGGCATAACATGGAAATAGATCAAGAAATAGAACAAATCGCCGCGGAGTTACTGAGCGACTTTCAGAAGAAGCGCGATGTCGCGAAACAGCCGGTAAAATCGGTCATCATCGAAATTATCGGCAAATTGCAGCACCTTTTGTTCCCGGGAATTTTCGAGAGCGTTTTAACAAGCGGCTCTGTAAAAAATAAACTCAATGTCATGCTGGAAGAAGTTTCCAACGATCTAGCCGCGCAGACAAGATTGGCTCTGCGTTATGACCTGCGCTACAAAGACACAAATCAGGACGAGATTGACAAAATAGCGTGGGATATAACGCGCCAATTTATCCTTAAGATTCCAATCGTCAAAGACTTTTTGGAAAAAGATATTGAAGCGGCGTATAGCGGCGACCCCGCGGCGTACAGCAAAGCGGAGATCGTAATATCGTATCCCGGCATTTACGCCACAATGATTTACAGGATAGCGCATGAACTTTATTTGCTGTCCGTGCCGCTTATCCCCAGAATTATGAGCGAATACGCGCACAGCGCAACAGGTATCGACATTCACCCGGGCGCAACGATAGGCAAGTATTTTTTTATAGACCACGGCACGGGCACTGTAATAGGCGAGACGGCGATTATCGGGAACAATGTAAAGCTGTATCAGGGCGTAACTCTTGGCGCGTTGTCCACAAAGGGCGGACAGAGCATAAAGGGAGTAAAACGCCACCCGACCATTAGCGATAATGTAACGATATACTCAGGCGCGAGTATTTTGGGAGGAGATACAATTATCGGAGAGGGAGTGGTAATCGGCGGCAACGCTTTTGTGATACGCTCAGTACCGGAAAAAACCCGCGTCAGCGTAAAAAACCCGGAATTGCAGTTTAAGAGCAGCGGTAATATTTCATCTCACATGGAATTGGATCAACTGGACTTTTGGCATTACGAGATATAGATTTAATTGATACCCCGGTTTTTTTTATCCATTACTTTATCGATATCAAATAGTTTTTTGTCGCTGTTTCTGAATAACCTGAAATAACATCCGTCAATATTTCTGCGTGTTAAATAAATATATTCCGATCTGGGACCGACCCTGTAACCGTATCCGCTACCGACGCCGAAGAATAAATTATAATTTCTGTCGCGCAGTACTTTATGTTTCTCCTCTTGCTTTTCCAGCGCCGCCCCATAGGGATATACATAAAGATCCGTCTCGCCCAAAATCGGCTTTACTTCTTTATCCCATGAATTAAGGTCATTTAAAAACGCCGCCATAGTTACCTTTGGCATGTCTAAATGTCCATAGCTATGCGACGCAAAACGCCACCCAAGTTCTTTTAATTTGTTTGCCACCTTAACGGCGTTTTCTATTTCTTTTTTATATCCATCGGATTTTGAATTATTCGCCTGCGTTCGATATCCCAGCACCCCCTCAAATCCCGTGGGCGCAATAATGCCTTTCGCCCCGCGGATTGAAAAATCAGGATGCTTTTTAATAAAGTCTTCCGTAATGGTAATAATATCCAGATCATAGGATATTTCACCGCCGGACGGAGTATCTGTCCACGCCGCAATGCCGCCGTTTTTATCTATTATAAGTTTATGTACTGTCCCGTTTCTCCTGTTAGTATCATAATAAGATAAATCGTCAACGGATAAAACGAGGGGTTTTTTCCCCTGTGGAACCAGTAATTTATTCGCTTTAACATTTTTTGTTTTATTTGTATACGTTACGGTATAAAATTCTTTTATATCGACCAATACATAATTTTGTAAATACAGTTCATCCAGTATTTTTTTATATTCATCGGAAGTAACAAACCATTCTCTATAATGGTCTCTTCTGCTCCCCCTAAACGCGATTTCCGGACGCGCAATCAGCGCGTGAAAAAAAATATTGAGTAAATCGCCTTCGTAATAAACCATAACAGGATCCGTTTTTTTATTTTTTGCGTTTCCGGAATCCTTTACGTTTTTTGAAGTGGCACAGGAAAAAATCAGAGAAAAAAATAAAAAACAAACCAATATATGTTTGATAAACTTAATTTTAGACATATAAATTTAATATAGTATTAATATAAGATTATTGCAAATACCTTTTACAGAAACGGTAATCCGTGTATAATTAAGATAATTATGGTAAAAGTGCGGATGGATTCGCTTATCAAGTCTATAGCCGTCGCTTTAGACATTGTAGAGGGCGAACTTATAGGAACCAGTACCAATCACGGCAAACGAATCGCCGTTCTTTGCGCAAAAATGGGGAAAATCCTCGGAAAAAATACCGAAGAAATCACCGCCCTTGCTGTTTGCGCCTTGCTTCATGACAGCGCCCTTACCGAATATATTCTTTCCGAAAGAATGGACGGCGAAAGCGATACGGCGATGAAAAAACATTGCGAGATCGGTCAGCGGAATGTGGACGCGCTCTGCTTTAAAACAAATATAAAAGATTTTGTGCTTTATCACCATGAACACGCAGACGGTACGGGACCGTTCGGCATACGGGAAGGGGAAGGACCGCTTGAAGCGGAACTTCTCACCATTGCCGATTCGCTCGACGCAAAATATCATCTTCAAAGACTGACACAGGAAGAATTGCCGAATATAAGAAACATAATTGTTAATGAAACCGGAAAACACTACGGCAAAAAAGCGGCGCAAACCATGCTGGAAATTCTCGACTGGTCTGCTATTTTGTCTCTCAAAGACGATGTCATTAAACAAACGGCGGCGGATTACATATCTCCCTGGACTGTCGATGTACAAACGGAAACTGTTTTAGGTCTTGCGGCTTTCGTGGCAAGGATCATCGACTACAAATCGGTCTTTACGCAGAAACATTCAACACAGATAGCCAATAAAGCGTGGTTTATGGGGAAGTATTACAAATATAACCCTGAAAATCTTTCAGAACTTTACCTTGCGGCGGCTCTGCACGATCTTGGCAAGCTGGCTATCCCCTCTGAAATTCTGGAAAAACCCGGCAAACTTACCAATGAAGAATTTGATATTATCAAGCGGCATGTTCGTATAACATGGGAACTTCTTAAAGATGTTGAAGGATTCGAGACTATATGCCAATGGGCGTCCAACCACCATGAAAAAGCGGACGGCAGCGGTTACCCCTTTGGAAAAAAAGTCGATGAATTGGATTTTAATTCCAAGCTGCTGATATGTCTGGATTTGTATCAGGCGATATGCGAAGAAAGACCCTACCACCCCGGACGGAATCACGCTGATACCATGAAGATAATTAACGAAATGGCGGATACCGGTAAAATTGACAAAGATATTGTTAAAGACCTTGACGCCGCTCTTGCCCCCTACGATTGTAAAGATATACCGCCGCCTGATGGTTTTTAACAGCCGAATATGGTATTATATACAAATAAGGTAGGTTTAATATGAAAACAACGGAAAAGCAAGGTTTTCAAAAACGATCTTTCCGTGTCGGCGGTATGTACTGCGCAAACTGTCAGAATGTAATAGAAAAAGAACTAAAAAAAACAGCGGGTATTAAAAAAGCGGCGGTAAATTACCGCACCGGACACGCGTCTGTCACTTACGATGACGCGATAATCGGCTTTGATAAAATTTCCGCGATAATTCAAGAACTTGGGTATCAGGCGATTGAAGGACAGAAAAAAACATCGCCGCAAAAAACAATTCCGCGTATCATCGGGACTCTGGTAATTATCCTCGCTCTGTTTATGCTTCTGCGGACATTCACAACAAGCGAGTTAGCCGCCGCTTTTCCGCTCGCGCAGGAAGGCATGGGATACGGAATGCTGCTGATTATCGGTCTGCTTACCGGCGTTCACTGTATCGCAATGTGCGGCGGAATTAATCTTTCGCAAACTTTAAAAAAAGAGAACGCGCCTGCGGACGCGGCTTCGCAGACAAACAAATCTAAATCATCGTTTAATTTTTCTTTACTCTTGCCCGGTATTCTCTACAACTCAGGACGGCTCGGCTCGTATACGGCGGCGGGAATTTTGGTCGGCGCTTTGGGCTCGGTAATTACTTTGTCCGGACGTTTTCAGGGAGTTGTTCAGCTTATCGCCGGAGTCTTCATGGTGATCATGGGAATTAATATGCTGGGACTGTTTCCGGTTTTACGGCGTTTCATTCCGCAAATGCCGAAATTATTTGCAAAAAAAACAGACGAGCGAAAATCCGCGCACAGTCCGCTGGTCGTAGGTTTCCTTAACGGTTTTATGCCGTGCGGACCTTTACAGGCAATGCAAGTTTACGCGCTCTCCACCGGAAGCCCCGTAAAGGGCGGCATTTCCATGTTCCTGTTCTGCGCCGGAACAATTCCCCTGATGTTCGCTCTCGGCGCGGCAAGTTCCGCTCTAAGCGGCGCAAAGGGTAAAACTTTTTCCCGCAGAGTAATGCAAGCAGGAGCGATACTTGTCGCGGCGCTTGGTCTTGTCATGTTTTCCAACGGCTGGAGTCTTTCGGGATTTACCAATTCTCCGGATAAGACCGCTCCAGTAGAAACCGCCGACGCGCCGAAAGAGATCATTAGCCCGCAGCCACAGCCCGCTCCAAACGCCGACGCCAATCCCTCGGAATCTAAACAGTTTGTTCCCGTAATTGAAAACGGCATGCAGATTGTCAGATCAACTCTGAGACCGAACCGCTATCCGGCGATAATCGTACAGCAGGGTATTCCGGTAAGATGGACAATCACCGCGCCGCCGGGCAGTATAACAGGCTGCAATTACGCCGCTATTTTTAACGAATACGGCATTGAACATGTCTTTCATCAGGGGGAAAATGTAATTGAGTTTACTCCTGTAAAGACGGGCAAGTTTCGCTATTCCTGCTGGATGGGAATGATCAGAAGCACCATCACCGTAGTCGCCGATGCAAAAAAAGAAGGTTAAACAATGATAACTGAAACTTTGACCGTTGGCGGTATGCACTGCGCCGCCTGTTCCGCGCGCGTTGAAAAGGCGCTTAACAAATTGGAAGGCGTTGAAAAAGCCGCGGTAAATCTTGCCACAGAAAAAGCGACGGTAACTTTTAATCCGCAAACCTTGCGCCTTTCGGCAATTAAGGAAGCAATCGTCAACGCCGGATACGAAGTTATTGAAACTTCAAAAAACGCTTTAGACGAGGACAAACTCCGAAAGGAAAAAGAAATAAAAGTCCTATGGACAAAATTTATTGTCGCCGCGGTTTTAGGGCTTCCTCTGCTGTATATCGCAATGGCTCCCATGATCAAATGGGCAGCCCTGCCCTTCCCCAAAGCTCTTCACCCAATGCACGCTCCCCTGCTCTACGCTATTGTTCAGCTTGCGTTAGTCATACCGATTATAATCGCGGGATACAAATTTTATACCGTAGGTTTTAAAAATCTTTTACAGCGCAGTCCCAACATGGATTCGCTTATCGCGATTGGAACCACGTCCGCGATTGTTTACAGCGTTTACAATTTGTTTCAGATTACCAAAGGGAATTTCCACGCGGTTGAATCTTTGTACTTTGAAACCGCGGGAGTGATTATCGCCCTGATTCTTTTGGGTAAATCTCTTGAAGCGGTATCCAAAGGCAGAACAAGCGAGGCGATAAAAAAACTTATGGGCTTAGCGCCCAAGACGGCAATTATTATCATCAATGGCACAGAAAAAGAAATCCCCATTGACGAAGTAGCGGTCGGCGACATTATCGTTGTAAAGCCCGGCGCGAAAATTCCCGTGGACGGAGTTGTAACCGAGGGGCAAAGCGCGGTAGACGAGTCCATGCTCACCGGGGAAAGCATGCCGGTTGAAAAAAATTCCGGCGATCCTGTTTACGGCGCGACCATTAACAGCAACGGGATTCTCCGCTTCAGGGCGGAAAAGGTCGGCAGTGATACCGCGCTGGCGCAGATCATCAAACTGGTTGAGGGCGCGCAAGGATCAAAAGCGCCGATAGCGCAAATGGCGGACATTGTATCAGGTTACTTTGTGCCGGTTGTCTGCGCCATTGCGCTTGTTGCAGGTATAGCGTGGTTCATTGCGGCGTCAGCCGGCGTTGTCAATCTGCCCGCCGGAAAATCAGTAACGGAATTCGCCCTGACAATTTTTATTTCCGTGCTGGTCATCGCCTGCCCGTGCGCCCTTGGTCTTGCCACGCCCACGGCAATCATGGTGGCGACCGGCAAGGGCGCGGAGAACGGCATTTTGATTAAGGGCGGCGAAGCTTTGGAAACCGCCCACAAAATTCAAACGATTGTATTTGACAAGACGGGAACAATTACCGAAGGCAAGCCCGAAGTAACCGATGTTGTTATCGGAGGCGGGGAATGGGGAACAGGAAACAGGGAACAGGGCAAGGACGCCGATCTTTTTCTTCAACTTGTCGCCGCCGCGGAAAGAAACTCGGAACATCCCCTCGCCTCAGCCATTGTCCGCGAAGCGGAAAAGCGCGCTCTTGTACTGCCGCCTGTTACGGATTTCAAAGCCATTCCCGGCAGAGGCATCGAAGCAAAAATCCCCCTTCCTGCGGAAAAAATACTTTCCACTCTTCCCAATCCCTACGCTTCTCTATCCGCTCTGCCTATCCTGATTGGAAACCGCAAACTTATGGAAGAGCGAAACATTTCACTTGCGGAACTTGATACAACTTCCGACCGTCTTGCATCTGAAGGAAAAACGCCGATGTATGTCGTCCTTAACGGCAGTATCGCGGGAATTGTAGCAGTAGCAGACGTGCTTAAACATTCCAGCAGAGTGGCGATAAACCGTCTTCACAAAATGGGAATCGAAGTAGCCATGATTACCGGAGACAACAAAAAAACCGCGGACGCCATAGCCAAACAAGTGGGAATAGACCGCGTACTTGCGGAAGTTCTGCCGCAGGATAAATCCGCCGAAGTGAAGACGTTGCAAGAAACAAATACAGAAATCCAGCATGGAGAACAGCGCAAGCTGTTCTCCCAAGCGACAAAACGCCAACGGCGTTTTGTCGCAATGGTTGGAGACGGTATTAATGACGCTCCGGCTCTAGCGCAAGCTGACATCGGTATCGCTATCGGAAGCGGAACAGACGTAGCGATGGAATCCGCCGACATTGTCCTTATGCGTTCCGATCTAATCGACGTTCCAACAGCAATCAATTTAAGCAAGCGGACAATCCGCAACATCAAACAAAATCTGTTTTGGGCATTTGGTTACAATGTACTTGGTATCCCCATTGCGGCTGGCTTGCTGTACCTCTTTGGAGGACCGCTCCTAAATCCTGTCTTTGCCGCCGCCGCCATGAGTTTAAGCTCCGTATCGGTGCTGACCAATGCGCTAAGGTTAAAAAGATTTAAAGCGTAATTAATATCAATTATTGCCAAAATGAGCAAAAAACGCTCTGTCATACTTGACAATTATTAAAATTTATAACATAGTATACATATATATTTAATAGGAATTACTTTGATTCCTAATATTAGTGAGGAGGTAATTTGTTTTCATAAACAAATTAAAAAAATATGGGACGGTCATACAAGAGAAAAACAACACTTAGAAAAGATAACCTTAAAAGGGATGAGGAGCCGCTTGACATTGCCGAGTTACTGGAAAAAACGCATTTTGAAACAATCATGGCTTTTTCCGACGCGTTGGAAGCAAGAGACCAATATACCGCCGGACATTCGCGCCGGGTTATGGAATATTCCAAAAGCATAGGTCAGCGCTTGAAATTGGATAAACAAGATATTGAAGATCTTAAAAGATCCGCGTTATTGCATGACATCGGGAAAATAGGAATACCTGATATTGTTCTTAAAAAGAAAACAAAACTAACCGACGAGGAATATGCAATAATTAAATCACACCCCGAAACAGGAGCCGTAATCCTAAAAAATATTAAGTCCTTTAAACATTTAGTTCCGGCGGTATATCATCACCATGAACAATTTGACGGCGAAGGGTATCCGGACGGCGTTAAAGGCGCGGCAATTCCTTTACACGCGCGGATAATCGCCATAGCCGATACCTTTGACGCAATGACATCAAGCAGATCATACAGAAACGCGCTTTCTTTCAGGAAAGCGTTATCCGAACTTGAGCGGTGCAGGGGAACACAATTCGATCCTGACATTGCTGATATTTTTATTGACATATTACAGGAATCGCCCTATTATTTTTCGCGATTTAGAGAGCCTGAATATTATTTATAGGTTACGGTTAAATTTTTTACGACAGAAACCCCCGAGAGGGGGTTTCTATACTTTGCTTTTTTTACTAATTAAAACGCCCTTATGGCGCGGACATACGCAGTATTAACCCTGTTCCTGCTGGCATCAGTAATATTACTTTGAGCGTTAGTGTAATATGCCCAAGCTAGTTGGTATTCAGAACTATTCGCTGATGAAGACCAATAGCACCTTCCGCTCGAACTATGTTCTAATGTGACACCTGCGGCGTTTCTATTTAAAAAGAGCTGATAAAGTTCATCTTTGCTGGGAAGAAACCAGTCGTTAAATCCGTTATTGGTATAGTTTTTGCACACTTTAGCCGCTACTTCTGAAAACTCCTTAAAAATATTTAAAACGCCCGGATTGCACGGACATATTTTCCCGTAGTCAGATCTATGGCTAACACTTGATTCCCGCCGCTAAACTGCTGAAACCACGCGTTACCCTTAATACCACCCTGTGTCGAAGACCAATACTCATACGTTCCTAAATTGCCGACATAGTTTTTATTTATGTAGAGTTGGTTAAGCTCTTCTTTGCTGGGAAGAAACCAATCGTCAAATCCGTTATTGGTATAGTTGTCGCAAACCTGGGCTGCATACCAATCTAATAAAGATAATCTGTTGAGCTTTGTCGCAATGATCTTAGTGTTTTGTTTGCCGGTTCCTATTTCCGCTCCGGTATCATCTATTGCCGACGTACTCGACCACTCCTGACATCCAAGACTTTTGGGAGACGCTTCGAGGTAGTAACAGGTTTCAGATACTTCATCAACGGTAACGGTAAAACCTTTTGAGTCACGGTAGAATATTTTTCCGCCGCCTGGTCCAACATCGCCAAGCTCATAGGGTATCCATTTTGCGTATAGTTCTACATTGTCTGTAACCGTATTGCCGCTAAAAACCCATTTATTATTAAAAGTTGAATTATCCGTGTACCAGCCTTCAAGTTTGCAGTTGTACGCATTTTTTATAACAGGCTTTGTCGGTTCAAGCGCTTTTTCGCCGTGGTTTATCGTCTGGGTTGTTACTACGCTTCCGCCGTTACTGTTAAAAGTTACGCCGTAGGTTTTTATCTTATATTGCGCGTATACAATAAGATTGCCAGTTACTAAACTGTCCGTTGTAAAACTGTCCCCGCTTCCGTCCGCTTTTGTATTCCATTCTACAAAGTCATAGTTAATTTTTGCGGACGGCGTTGCAGGCAGGCTGTCAACTCCATGCTCAGGCTGTTCAACGGCTTTGGTATTCGGGCTTGCTTCACCGTACCCGCCGTTTTTATCAAAGGTAACCGTAAAAGCTCCCTCCGCAACGGTAACGGTAAACGTGTCGCTATGGTCGCCGTAGATAACGGTAACTTCTTTTTCACCTAATGTCTCAGATTCAAAGCCCTCGTCCGTTAATTCGCCGCTGTCGATTATTTTTGTCGTTTTATCTTCAAAAACCGCTATTACCCTAATGCCGGTAAGATTGAGAGATTCATACATCCAGTATTTTGTTTTATTCGGCGTTCTTGTCACATGAACGCTTACTATAATTTTATCCTCGGAAGGTTCGCCGTTAGGCGATTCGCCTTTAGCCGGTTCGCTTTGAGCCGGACTTTCAAGAGGCAGCCCGTTTTCCTGATCTATACCGGAATCAACGCATCCGGTCAAATACAGAGCGGTAAATAAAAATAGTCCAAAAACCGTAAATATCGATCTTTTGAATGTGTTTTTCATTCAAAAACTCCTTAAAGAATATTTAAAACGCCCTTATGGCGCGGACATACGCAGTATTAGCCCTGTTCCTGCCGGCATCAGTAATATTACTTTGAGCGTTAGTGTAATATGCCCAAGCTAGTTGGTCAGAACTATTCGCTGATGAAGACCAATAGTACCTTCCGCTCGAACTATGTTCTAATGTGACACCTGCGGCGTTTCTATTAGAAAAGAGCTGATTAAGTTCTTCTTTGCTGGGAAGAAACCAGTCGTTAAATCCGTTATTGGTATAGTTTTTGCACACTTTAGCCGCTACTTCTGTATTGTTGGTTGTTACAATAAGCTGCGTATTTTGTTTGCCGTCACCTATTGCCGTTCCGGTTCCAATACTACCGTTACTCCCCCAATCAGGCAGCACGCCTTTACTTGTTGTAAGATCACTCGGGGACGCTTCAAGGTAGTAACCTGTTTCATTGGCGGCAGCCGTAGCGCCTTTTATGGTAAAACCGGCTTCGCTGCGGTAGAAAATTTTTCCGCCGCCGGGTCCAACGTCGCCAAGCTCATAAGGAATCCATTTTGCGTATAACGCTACATTGGCAATAACCTTATCGGTAAAATCCCATTTTGTCTCGTTGTTAAATTCTTCATCAGTGTACCAGCCGTCAAATTTTCTATTGTATCCTGTTTTTACCGGGACCGGCGGTTCAGCCGCCGCACTGTCGTAGTCTATCTCCCGGCTTTCTACCTCGCTTCCGATGTTGCTGTAAAAGGTTACCGTAGGTTTAAACCATTGCGCGTATACCGTAAAGCTGTCCGTTACTAAAGTGGTCGCGATAAAGTCACTTCCGCTTCCGTCCGCCTTCTTATTCCAGCCGGTAAAATGATAACCGGCTTTTGTCGGCTGTGACGGCAGAGCGTCAATATTTTCCGTCGGTTGAATAACAGTTTTGACCGTTGGGTTTGCTTCGCCGTCTCCGCCGTTTTTGTCAAAAATAATCGTAAAAGTCTTCGCTGTTACGGTAACCTCGAATGTGTCGCTTAAACCGGCTCCAATTCCGGTACCGCCAAAACTAACGGTTATTATCTGTTTCCCCAAATTGTTCTTGTCAAAGCCGGTTATTACCAATTCATGTATACTCAGTTCTCTTGTTGACTTATCGTTAAATGTCGCCGTTACCTCAAGACCGTCAAGCTCGAGTTCTTCGTACATTGAGTATCCGATTTTTGCCGGCAAACTTGTAATCTTTACCTCAGACAGATAAATGTTATCTACCGTAATATCAAAAGTTGCGCTTTTACCGTTCCATGTAACGGTAAGGGTTTTGGTTCCCGCTTCAGACGAGTCGAAACCGCTGACATTTTTTACGCCGATAAAAACTTCTTCTTTTGCATTGTTGCTGTATATTGCCATTACCTGAATACCGTCAAGGTCGAAAGGTTCGTCAATAAAATACTCAACCTGCGCGGGCAGTTTTGTTATTTGGATACCGACAAGGTTTTTCTCCGAAGACGCTGAGGGAGATTTGATATTTTCAGTTTCGATATCACAACCTGTAAAAAACAAAGCCGCAAGCAGTAATCCCGTTGTTAGTTTGATTATGTTTTTCATTTTATAAACTCCTTTTATAAACTTCTTTTTCATTTTATAACTCCTTAAAATGTTCGCACTGCGCGAACTTGTTTACCCGTCCTTAAAGGACCTACCGCCTGATAACCTCCAGCGTCGTCGAAAGACTGAAACCATGCGCTGTCTCTAATACCATACATAGTTGAAGACCAGTATTCATCTATTTCTAAATTGCCGACATAGTTTTTATTTATGTAGAGTTGGTTAAGTTCTTCTTTACTGGGAAGAAACCAATCGTCAAATCCGTTATTTTCATATTCATCGCAAATTTGAGCCGCAAACCAACTCTTTAAATCTAATCTGTTTAGCTTTTCTGCAATTAATTTTGTATTTTGCTTGCCGGTTCCTATTGCCGCTCCGGTAGTCTTTATTGCTTGAGTACTTGACCATTCGGCAATGTCAATATCTTCCGGAGAAGCTTCAAGGTAGTAACAGGTTTCGGATATTTTATCAACGGTAACGGTAAAACCTTTTGAGTCACGGTAGAATATTTTTCCGCCGCCTGGTCCAACATCGCCAAGCTCATAGGGAATCCATTTTGCGTATAGTTCTACATTGTCTGTAACCGTATTGCCGCTAAAAACCCATTTATTATTAAAAGTTGAATTATCCGTGTACCAGCCTTCAAGTTTGCAGTTGTACGCATTTTTTATAACAG
>Ga0268262_10003465_pt1 | contig 17041 bp, 14 predicted proteins | sample TergutNc150P3_FD_190354 | JGI IMG/M metagenome (GOLD analysis project Ga0268262, IMG submission 190354) | Nasutitermes corniger P3 segment gut microbial community from laboratory colony in Florida, USA - Nc150 P3 (SPAdes) (version 2) | ecosystem: Host-associated > Arthropoda: Insects >... | reverse complement strand
TAATTTGCTGCAAATTGCTGATTTTTTAAGAGTTTAATAGTGGTGAGCCGCGAAGGAATCGAACCTTCAACCTACTGATTAAGAGTCAGTTGCTCTGCCAATTGAGCTAGCGGCCCACTTAATATGTAAATCGCTTCCGGGTAAATATGTCATAAATGACAATACGTCCGAAAACAACGGGGAAAAGGTTAGCACGCCCGATCCTTGTTGTGAAGCCGGATTTGCAACAAATGAAGATATGATGATGGAAAACGGAAAATGGGTTGAGGCTCCGGCGGGCGGCCGGAACCCTGTGAAATATCCGGGTTAGGCAAGACCGCTTTCCAGGTTGCGCAGTTGCGTTTTGTACAGATTGGCGTAGAAACCATCCAGCTCAAGCAGCGTTTGATGGCTGCCTCGCTCCACGATTCGCCCGTTGTTGACGACCAGTATGTTGTCCGCGCCGCGGATGGTGGACAGGCGGTGTGCGATAACCAGCGATGTGCGGCTCTTCATCAGTTGGCTCATGGCCTGTTGTATATAAACTTCGGTGCGGGTATCCACGTTGGATGTCGCCTCATCCAGAATAAGGATCGCCGGATCGGCCAGCACGGCGCGGGCGATGGAAATAAGCTGCCTCTGTCCTTGCGACAGGTTGCCGCCCGCGTCGGTCAGCGGCGTGTCGTAGCCTTGAGGCAGTCTGCGGATAAAAGAATCGGCCTTTGCAACACGCGCCGCCGCTTCCACCTGCGAATCTGTGGCATGCAGCCGGCCGTAGCGGATGTTCTCGCGAATGGTGCCGGTAAAAAGATACGTGTTCTGAAGAACAATGCCCAGCGCGCCACGCAGGGCGTCGCGTTTGAAATCTTTAATATCGCGCCCGTCAATGCGGATGGACCCGTCCGATATATCGTAAAAGCGGGTTAACAGGTTGACTACCGTGGTCTTGCCCGCGCCCGTTGGCCCGACCAGGGCGATTGTCTGTCCCGGCTGCGCCGTGAATGTAAAATCATGCAGCACCGGCACGCGACCGGTATAGCTGAACTGTACGCCGATAAACTCAAGCAGTCCATCCACCCGTTCGGGTACGTAAGCGTCGGGCGGGTCGGCGGGTTCCGGCGTTTCGTCCATGAGTTCGAATACCCGTTCAGCGCCGGCCAGTGCCGACTGTATGGTATTGTAAAGACCGGCGATTTCGTTAACAGGCCGGCCGAACTGGCGCTGGTAGTTTAAGTAGCTGGTCGCCAGGCCGATCGTCAGTCCGCCGCCCGAAGCGACAAGCAATCCAGCCGTCGCCGCGACGACGGCGTATGAGACGTTGTTGACGGCGTTCATGACAGGCCCGACGACGCCGGAAAAAATCTGCGCGCGCGTTCCGGCCTCACGCAGGCGCTGATTGATCTGCGTATACTCATCCAGCACGATTTGCTCGCGCGAAAAAGCTTTGACTACTCTCTGTCCGGAAATCGTTTCCTCGACGAAGCCGTTTAGTTGCGCAAGCTCCTCCTGCTGTTCACGGAAAAACTTACGGGTGCGCGCCGTAATTATGCGCGTGACGATAAACACGCACGGCGCCAAAACCAGTGAAACCGCAGTAAGAACAGGAGAAATTATCAGCATTGCCGCCAATGTGCCCAGTATGCTGATGGCGCTGGAGAACAACTGCATGGCAGCATGCGAAAGCGTGGCGTTTATATTATCGACATCGTTGCTCAAACGGCTCATCAGCTCTCCGTGAGTGCGCGAATCGAACAATTGCATCGGCAGGTTCTGTATTTTTGAGAACAGATCCCGGCGGATGGCCTGGATGGCGCGGCTTGCCGCGACCGCCATGACGATGGACTGCAGCCAGACGCCCGTTGCGCAGACAATGTAAAGCCCCGCCATCATGAGCAGCATTACGCCCAGTTCGCCGGTCAGTCCTGAAGCGATGAATTTGTCGATACACAAGCCAATGAGATAAGTTCCGCCAATCATGCCCAGCGATGAGAGTAAGGACAGCAAAAACACCAGAAATAAACGCAGTTTGTAAACGCTCAAATATGACCATATCCGGCGGAGCGTTCCCATCGTATTCTTCGCGCGTTCCCTTGAGGCGAACATCATGCCTCCCGGCCCGACCGGTCTGCCAGGCCCGTGGCCGATTTCCTTGCGGCCCGGCCCGATGCCTCCGGGACGGTTCATGTCGTCAAGTCCGGCATATCGCCGGCGCGTATCCGGTGTGCGATTCGCCTGATCAGACAATTGCGGCAGCCCCTTCTCCCATCTGGGATTCATAAATATCGCGGTATTCCGGGCTGTTTTGCAGCAATTGTTCGTGAGATCCGCGCGCTGTTATTTTACCGTCCTCCAGAACCATTATTGTGTCGGCGTGCCGCACCGAGGAAACCCTCTGGGCGATGATGATGCGCGTACCGGCAAACGTCTGCCGTTTCAGCGCCTGTTGAATTTTACTTTCAGTAACCACGTCGACAGCGCTTGTGGCATCGTCCAGGATCAAAATTGAAGGTTGTTTGATTAGCGCGCGGGCGATGGCGATACGCTGTTTCTGCCCGCCGGAGAGGTTTGCTCCGCGCTGACCGATCCATGTTTCGTATCCGTCCGGAAACGCCGTGATGAACTCGTGCGCCTGCGCCAGCCGCGCCGCGTATTCCACCTGCTCGTCGTCGGCATCCGGCTTGCCCCATCGGATATTCTCGGCGATGGTGCCGGTAAAAAGAATGGTATCCTGCATCACGATGCCTATGCGGTCGCGAAGTGTTTTGAGCGGATAGCGACTGACATCCACGCCGTCGACGCATACCGCGCCGCCGCTGACGTCGTAAAGCCGCGGGATCAGCGAAACCATCGTGCTCTTGCCCGATCCGGTGCCGCCCAAAACGCCCACCGTCTGTCCAGGCCGTATGGAAAAGCTCAGGCCGTTGAGCGCCGCGTCGCCACCCGCCCCGCGATAACGGAAGGAGACGTCCTTAAAGGAAATGCTCCCAGAATCACGACCTGGAACTTGCCGGCCTTCGCCGTCAACGATGTCTGGTTTAACATCCAGCATCTCGTTTATACGGTCGGCCGATGCTTTGGCCCGTGAAAAATCCATAATCATCATGGTTGACATCATCAATGCCATGAGAATCTGTACTAAGTATGTTATAAAAGCCATAAGGCGTCCGACATCGTACTGTTGCAGCGCCGCATGCGCCTGGGCGGACTGCCGCGAAGCCAGATACAGCGCCGCGATGATGGCGCCGTTCAGGATGAGCATCATGGCCGGCCCCATGACCGACATTATCCTGGCCACACGAATAAACGTTTCCGTCAACCGCTCATTGGCCTGCGCAAAACGCTGTTTTTCCTGTTCGGCGCGCACATAGGCTTTTACCACGCGCATGCCGGATAAATTTTCGCGCATGACCGCGTTGATATTGTCCATGCGTGTCTGGATGACGCGAAACAGCGGAAACCCCTTGCGGATCACCAGCAGGACGACCGACAGCAGCAGCGGCATTGACAGTACCAACACCGTCGAAAGCCCCGGATTCATGTGTAGCGCCATTATCAATCCGCCGATACACATCATCGGCGCGCGCACCATCATGCGCAGCAGCATTATCACGGTATTTTGCATCTGAACAATGTCATTGGTGACGCGCGTGATGATCGAAGCGGTCTGCAACCGGTCTAAATCGGCAAAGGAAAAAGTCTGTACCTTGTTCATGACCGCCTGGCGTATGTCGGTTCCAAAAGACATCGCCGTTTTGGAAGAATAATAATTGCATCCCAGGCCGCCCAGAGCGCCGACTATGGCCGCCAACAGCATTTTGCCGCCTGTTGAGAATATGAAAGGCGTGTCGGCCCGCGAGATGCCGATATCGACAATCTGCGACATATAGCGGGGCTGCTGCAGATCCATCATGACTTCTATGAACATCAGTAACGGAGCCAACAATGCCCATTTCCAATAAGGCTTGAGAAAACGCATTAATCTGATCATTCATTTACCTTCACAAAATCATTCCGCAATGATGTGAGATAGACAAAGACCGGCGTAGTGTCTAATTTTCCGGCTACCTTGCCAGTTCGCGAAGCGCGCGTACCAGCGCGTCGATTTCATCAGCCGTGTTGTACAGCGCAAGCGTGGCGCGCACCGTCGTCTCCAGCCCGAAACGGCGCAGTATGGGCTGCGCGCAATGATGCCCGGCGCGCACGGCGATGCCCTGATTTGACAGGTGCTTTCCAACCTGCTCAACGCTTGCGCCGTTCAATACAAAGGACAGCACGCCCGCTTTTTCTTTCGCCGTTCCGATAATGCGCAATCCGTTTATGCGGCCGAGTTCCCGCGTTGCGTAATCCAGAAGCTCCCGTTCGTAAGCCTTGATGTTCGGAAGTCCTATGCCCGTTACATAATCCAGCGCCGCGCCCAGACCGGCGGCATCCGCGATATTTCCCGTTCCGGCTTCGAATTTGACCGGCGCGGGGTTATAGACCGTGCGCTCAAACGTAACGTCGCGGATCATGTTGCCGCCGCCCTGGTAAGGCCGCGCTTCTTCCAGCGCGTCCGCCTTGCCGTATAACGCGCCGATACCCGTGGGGCCGAATATCTTGTGTCCCGAAAATACGTAGAAATCCGCATCCAGTTCGCCGACATCGACGGGCATATGAGCTACGGCCTGCGCGCCGTCAACCAGTATCCGCGCGCCGTGGCGGTGCGCGATTCGCGCCATTTCGCAAACCGGCGCGACAGTGCCGAGAGCGTTCGATACATGCGCGACCGACACGAACCTTGTCCGCGAGTTGAACAACCGCTCATACCCGGATAAATCAATCTGTCCCGTCCCGTCAACCGGCGCAACCCTGATGACCGCGCCCGTTTCCTCCGCCGTCATCTGCCACGGCACGATGTTGGCGTGATGTTCAAGCCAGGTGATTACAATCTCGTCGCCGGGGGACAGCAGCGGTTTGACATAACCGTTCGCTACAAGGTTTATGCCTTCCGTCGCGCCCCTGACAAACACGATGTTGTCCTTTGACGGCGCGCCCAGGAAGTTTGCGGCAGCCTGTCTGGCCGCTTCGTACGCGTCGGTGGAACGCGCGGCCAGATCGTGCGCGCCCCGGTGGACGTTTGAGTTCTCATGTTCGTAGTAATACGTTATGCGCTCGATAACCTGGCGGGGTTTCTGCGTGGTCGCGCCGTTATCCAGCCAGACGAGCCGTTTGCCGCCGTTGACGTTTTCGTCCAGGATCGGAAAATCCCGGCGGATACGGTTTACGTCATAGCCGCCCGCCGCGTTCGCGCCTTTAAACGGAACAACGGTTGGGGAGTATGAGGCGGCCTGATTCTGAAACTCGGGAAAATACCGGAGCGCCCACGCCTCAAGTTCCTTTGGATCGGGCAGGCCGTAGGCGTCAGCGGCATTCATGGTATTCGCCCACTTCCACGTTTTCCAGCACCGCGACGGCGTCGTCGGCAAGGATGGCCGCCGAACAATACAGCGACAGCAGGTATGACGCCAGACCCTTGTCGTCCACGCCGCGGAACCGTACCGAAAGCCCCCTGGACTCCTCGTTCTTCAAACGCTCCTGGTAAAGCCCTATAGCTCCGCGCTTCTGTTCGCCGGTGCGGATAAGCAGGATGTTTGTTTTTCCGCCTCTGCCTTTCGGGTCCTTGGAGCCGTCCACCGTTAATTTATTGGTCGGCACGATGGGAATGCCGCGCCACATGATAAAAGTGCCGCCGAAAAGCGTGACGGATGCCGGAGGCACGCCGCGCCGTGTGCATTCGCGCTCAAACGCCGCGATAGCGCGCGGGTGCGCCAGGAAGAACGACGGTTCCTTCCATACCAGGGTGATAAGCTCGTCCAGATCATCCGGAGTGGGCGCGCCGTTTATGGGCGCGATACGCTGACCGGCCGCGGCGTTTTTAAGCAAACCGTAATCTTCGCTGTTGATTATCTGGCTTTCCTGCCGCTCACGCAGACTTTCAATCGCAATGTTCAATTGTTCTTTGGTTTGATCGTAGGGAGAAGAAAAAACATCCTCCACTACGGTGTCCACGTTGATGATGACGGAAATCGAACTCAGGAAATACTCTCTCGGCTTTGCCTGATATTGCACAAAGCCCTGTGGAATATCAGCGGCGTTTTTTCCGGGAGAGCACAACAGGTCAAGAGGCGTTTCTCCTTCCACAACTTTGTTCACCCTGTATATCCCGGCCTCAAGACCTTTGAACTCAAGAAAGCGGGTCAGCCATCGCGGCGTGAGAGAGCAAAATTGCGGCGGTGTTTTGGTGGTGGTAGTTAGTTGCTCGGCCTGCAATTTGCCGAGAGCGTTCAGTTCGTCAGCCATGTGTCATCCTCCTGAAATATCCTGGTTAACCTCTTACCGGTGACTTTTCCGGGTACTGGAGCAGGCGCGTTTACGCGAAAAACCGCCTGGTCTAAGCGTTACGGATTTATTCATTGAAATTGCGGAATGACGGACGCATCACGTCCATAAATAAAGCCTCTGCTTATGCGCGTACTTCATCACGTTTTCATCCATGCGCAGCCAATGCTGCTCATATTGGCATTACGAGGCGAGCGTAATCGCCCGGCTTTTTTTTCGGCGCAGGCCAAAAGCCTCTATTTCATCCGGAGTCAGCTTCATCGCTTTTACGATGGCACTCACTGGAATACCGGTTGATTTCAATGCCATTGCGGTTTCCTTGCGTTCTTCCTTTCGCCGCGTTTCGCCGATCTCAATACCGCGTTTTTTGCCGATCTCAATACCGCGTTCTTTGCCGATCTCAATACCGCGTTCTTTAGCTGTAATGAGGTTGGATTCCATATCGGTCTCGAACATGCGCCGGCTACGTAAGTGGGCGCGCTCACGCTCGTCTTTGCTTATGGATTTCAACAAAGTTCCCGCCATTTCAACCTCCTTCTTCTTTTTGAATATCGCTTCCATTACTTTACCGTATTCAGGGCGGTTGGCGTAACCAAAGAATAACGTCCACATCTCCAGCGGCGTCAGCTCATTCACCGGCTTTTTTGTCAAATCAGCCGCCTTGGTAAGCTCCACAAACGCCATCGTGATATCGTCCGTTATCACATTCCCCGCATCGTCACGCATGGTTGCCGCGCGGAAAAACTTTTTGTCCCCGGAGAAAATCGGGTAGGCGCAAAAAGTCACCTGCCACGTTTTGGCAAGCTTAGCGTATGACTTTCCTTTCATGCCCTGCGATGAATGAAGATCGCAGAGGTAAAACAGGCTTTTGCGTTTCAGGTTGGCATGGCGGTCGTCGCCCGTTTCCTCGATACGTGAAGCCTGCATTTCAAGGTCAATCTGTTCGCCGTCGTCCGTAACGCAGTTTACGTCAAGCCGTTCCTGTTTTTCAAGAACGTCTCCTGCGGGAAGCTCGTTGTTTCGCACCAGGACTTTTCGCACCTTACGGCCGATAATTGCGGAAACAACATCTTTCAGTACCATGCCCGCGTCGCCGTGTGTCAGCAGAAGTTTGAACACCCGGTCGTCGGACGGCGGCAGCAGTTCCGGCATTCCGCTTTCATCCAGCGCCGCACCTGTTCGCCTTATACGCTTTTTCCCGTCTCCGCCTTTTCCCGGAGTCTGCCTGTCGTATACCGTCATAAATTAATACCTCCTGTTCAATGTTTACCTGATATATCTAATTGCCGGGCGGTAAAACGTACAAAGATTTTTATTGAAAAATGCAATTATCAAAATGCCGTGGACCGGCGGGCGTGCAGGAGACATGGGAGACATGGAAGCGGGTCGTCCTCGCCGGCGTGTTCCAAAATGGGAGCGGGCGAAAGCCCGCTTACCTTGTCTGTAACTTTTACGGCGCGCACCAACAGCGTCAACGAGAACATTATGCGTCCTGTATGGCCAAAAGTTCGCGCTCCGACATTCGCGTTGCGCAAAGCGGCAACTCCAGGCCGATGCTCCGCAGGAATCGTTCATCCAATAGCAGGCCGGGAACTCGGCAGTCGGCGGCAATCCTCCCTTTGTGCAGGAAAACGATCCGGTCGGCCAGTTCCAATGCCATGTCGAGGTCATGTGTGGCGATGATCCTGGTGCGCCTTGTGCCCTTCAGCAGACTTATCAGGTTTTTCCGCGCCCGTGGGTCGAGCGACGCGGTGGGTTCATCGATCAGGAGTATCTCCGGCTCCATGACCATGACCGCCGCGAGCGCGGCCCTCTGCTTCTCACCGCAGGAAAGTTTGTACGGCGGCCTCTCGGCTAGTTCCGCGGCCTCCACGGACGCCAGCGCGGCGAGCGCGGCGGCTTTAGCCTTCTCGACAGGCACGCCTCGTTTCATGACGCCGAAAGCCACATCCTCCCAGACGGTGGGCATAAAAAGCTGGTCGTCCGGTTCCTGGAATACGATCCCCGTCTTGCCGTGACGCATGCCGTTTTTCACATGCTCGCCGTCGATGCGGATTTCGCCGCTCGAATATCGCATACATGAAGCGATGACATGGAGCAGCGTCGATTTGCCGGAGCCGTTCGCCCCGGCGACACAAACGCTTTCGCCGGTGTCGATTGACAGACTGATATCGTCAAGGGCCGTGATCGTCCTGTCATATACGCAGGATACATGTTCCAACACCAGTTGCATGAACTATTTTTATACCTGCCCGACCGTTAAAACAAGCGCCGCGATAATGACCGCGGTCGCCAGCAGGGCGCTGTCGATGGGCTTCCAGCGCAATTTGTCGGCGGATGGGAAGTCTCCGTCGAATCCACGGCTCGCCATGGCGACGGCGACTCTTTCCGAACGGATCGCGGCGCGAACGAGCGTTGTAGAGAACACCGCCGCCAGCGCCCTCCACCTGTATATGTGGCCGCGCTCCGCGAGGCGCAGGCGCATCGATATCAGCGCCGTAGCCAGTCCCTCGTAGAGCAGGAAGACATGCCGGTAGGTAAGGATGAAAAGCGTTACAAGTTTTCCCGGCGCTCTGAGCGCAGACATGGACGCCGCGAGGCGGCTCGTGCTCATAGGGCTGATGAGGCACATGTATAGCAATGCAGCGCAGTTCACGCGGAGTGAGTACAGCAGCGCCGTCTCAGGCGATCCCCCGGCGACGACCGGCAGCCAGAGCGCGACGGCCATGGCGTTGACCGGAAGCAGGCGGAGGACGGTTACGCGCAGTTCGCGCGCCGACACGGCAAGACATGCCGCGATGCACGCGCACGGCACACCCGCGCCTGTTGCGCTTATAAGGGCGGAGATCAGGACTACCGCCGCGATGAGCCGGCAACGCCCGTCGAACCTTCCGAAAAGATCTTTACTGTATTCCAGCCGGTCAAGATACATAGTCGGGCAGCGCCTTCGCGATAAACGTTACCATGAAGAGCGTGACGACACCTTCCACGGCGGCCAGAGGCAGGTTGGCGGCAAACAGCAGGGCGGCGGTCGATTTGAGTTCCATGTCCGACAGGGACAGCGCCGCCGCCACAAGGATGGAACCGGCGATGACGGCGCAAAAGCCTCCGGCGAAAGCTCCGCATGGACGGTTCCATCCGGAGATAGCGCGAAAGACAAGACGGCCGGCGAGCGCGGCAACGCCCATCACGACGGTGTTGACGCCGAGCGAGAGGAGGCCGCCGAACTGAAAAAGCAAACCCTGCAGCAGGAGCGCGATAAAGAGCGCGGGGAACACGCTCCAGCCGAGCACGATCCCCGCAAGCCCCAATAGTGTCAGATGTATGCTGGTCGGTCCGAGCGGAACGTGTACCAGTGACGCCAGGAAAAGCGCCGCCGCAACCATAGCGGTCATGGCGAGTTTTTCGTTCGGCGTCTTTTTTAAACCCGCCGCCAGACCGCCCGCCGCCAGAACACAGCCCGCGACGAGCACCGGTGCGGAAAGCACCCCTTCGCTAATGTGCATGTCCGCCGCTTTTCCTCCTTGCGAACAGGCTCCATCCCGCGAAGATGTTAAATATCAGGCTCAAGCCGAGGATGATGGCCAGAGGTCGGGAGGGTCTCCCGTCGTAGACGCTTCCGGCGGAAACATTATCCGCGATTTCCTTCGCCGCGGACACTGTGACCGTACCCATGTGCCCCATGCCGTCATCGGCCACAATCCGCCACTCCCCGTCCTCATCGGGAATGAATGAAAACAGGCCGTTGCGATCCGTGCCTCCTTGCAGCACCTCCATGTTCGGACTGGAAGGTGAATACACTTTAACCTTCGCGTACATCATCGGTTCGCCGGTGCTGTACGCAAAACGCACGCTCCGGACGGAACGCCCCGTCCCGTCCGTGACTTCGCTTGCCTCGACGCCGTGAGCGAACGACACATCTGGCGACAGCAGACCCGACAGCAGGAAAACGACGACGCATAGAACGCACATTTGGAAAAACTTCATCAGGCGCCTCTATTTTTTGACGGCAAACACGACCCATGAACTGTAAGATTCGGCATCGTATTCGGGGTTGCCGGAAACATCGCCCGCATAGGCAGCTTTCACCACCCAGACATCCTTCGCGCCAGGCGCGGACGGCAGATTGATCGTTACCTGACCGTTAGCATCGGTCTTGATTCCTTTGACCGCCCAGGCCTCTTCGTCCTTCGAGTTATAACTTTTGTATGTCGCGTTCACCTCGGCATCGCGCAACGGTTGGCCGCGCAGCAACACCTTGAACACGGCGGGCTTGCCGACCGCAATGTCGGCGGGATTGGTCACCGGCACGATTTCGAGCGGCAGGCCGAGGGCTTTGGCGAACGTCGTGTCCCTCGCGTCTGGATTGACATATATCTTGCACCATTCTTCGCTGAATGTAGTCTTGGCGATGTTTACGCCGAGCGCATTGACTGTCGATTTGGTTCCAGACTTGCTGCCGACTGGAGTAGCGTGGGAGAACCGCCCGATGTTGTTGACGACCAACATGGTGGGCGCGCCGGCGGACAGTGTGAAGCTGCCGGTCAGTGATTTCCTGGCCTCATCCCGATTGACATTTACCACCGTGTCAGTGAGCCTGTTGTCCTGCAATACGAAGAATGCGTTGCGAGAGGCGTCATGCACTCCTTCGCCCACCATGAAGTGATGCGTCGAATACACGGTCAGAGGAACCGTGTCCCCGGCCTTGTATTCCCTGGCTTCGTCAAGGGCGGCAAACCACTGGTGGGCGTAAGCCGCGCCACCCATCAATGCGAACAATGCCACGGTACAAACAATATTCCTTTTCATCATTTTCCTCTCTTCTTTTGTAAATCTCATAATTATTGTGCCTCAAAACAATAAACGTCTCGCACCCATCTGTGTTTTTATCAGAATGTGAACCGTCCGGTAAACTGAAACTGCCGTCCCGGATCGACGTTCGAAACTCCGCCGCGAAGCGGCGTCAGGAACGTTGGCAACGGTTCAGCACTGTTGCCGTATATCTTGTTGATGCTGTAGAAGACCGAATTGTCGAAGAGGTTTAACACGTCTATTCGCATCTCGAAATTGGACGAATCAGTCGGTCTGCCTGTGGAAAATCTCTTAGACAGCGAGAAGTCAAACCGTTTTTGACCAGGCCCGACAAATGAGTTGCGGGCAAAGCCCACAGGACGGTCATACGACCTGTTGTCGCCATTATTGTCGACGCCGGTCAGCGGGTTGACACGCTGGCCTGACGCCAACGTAGCTACAAGCGTCAGGTTCACGTTGAGGGGAAGTTCGACCGTGCCATAACCCACGAAGCGATGCTGCTGGTTGAAATCGGAAGGGGCGTATTCTTCATCGACGACGCTACTCCATTCGTTGGGATTGGCGCCCAGATGGTCGTCGGTGACGGCGTCCTTCGCGGAGGAAAGGACGTAGGTGGCGACAAAGTTATATCGTTTGGCGAAGCGCCGCGAAATTCCGATATTCAGCCCATCGTAGTCGGCTCTTCCCATATTCTTGCTAACCAGCACGTCCAGTACCGGAACGCCCAGATATCCTGACACATAATACGGACGGGTGGCGTTGGCATCATTTGGGCTCCTCATCTGGCCAGGAGCGGTCCTGGGAAACGGCGATGGTGCATTGATGTTCTCGGCCGTCAGAAGTCCACGGGAAACTATGTGGGCATAATCGGCGTCAAATATCCAATCACCGAATATCTTTTGCTGTATTCCAACGGTGAATTGCCAACTGTACGGACTGGTTAGATCCTCCCCTTTCAGGAACAGGCTCCGCCGTGCGCCTTGAGGAACCTGAGATCGAGGATCGAGCGATTGTGGACCTCGCGGATCGTTATAGAGAGCGGCGGCTTCATCTCCCGTAAACGTTATAGTACCGCGCATCGCCGTTGGACCGTTGAGCAGATAACGCTGGGTGAACCCATGGAAAAACGGCTGGTCATAGTACATCCCCGCGCCGCCGCGAATCACGGTCGCTCCCTTGCCGCTGACGTTATAGGCCACGCCGATCCTGGGACCGAAATTATTATAATCCTCAATCAACGTCTGGTAGTCCCACCGCAAGCCCAGGTTCAGCGTCACATGCTGCGTGACACGCCAGTCGTCCTGAACGAACAATGCCGCACGCGACTGCCCATAGCGCAGGTCGTCCGATGACACACTCTGCGAGAAACTGGTCAGAATGCCGTTCCTGTTAAATGTATATGTCCCGAAAGCTTGGTAGCTGCTATCGGTGACACGTTGGCGAACGTAGTCGCCGCCGAATTTAAAAGAATGATTTCCTGACGCGAGCATCATCTGGTCTACAAGCTGGATATTTGTCATCCTGTAGTCCGAATACGCCCCGTTTCCTTCCCTGCTTACGCCTGTGCGTATGATCACGATGCCTGGAGTTTCCGGTCTGCTCCTGCTGGGAATCGCGTCGGTATATGACGCGCGGAACTCGTTAAGGAACTTCGCGTTTATTACATAATTATCATTGAATTGGGTGGTAAAACTTTCTGTCGTCGAAAGCGATGCCGTACTCGGCAAGGACTGTTGGGACGCCTGTGCGTCATACTGTATCTGGTCGTTGACATTGTTGTTGCTCCGCTTATGCATATTGAAACGCAGACCAGCGGAGTGCTTTTCATTAAACGTGTGGTCTATTTTAAATAATCCGATATTCTCGCGCAATCTTCCAATATGGAATCCTGGTGCGGGCAGTGTTATGAATGAACCACGGTCCTGTCGCGTACCCTCGTAATTGGCGAAAAACAAAGTCCGATCCCTGATGATTGGGCCGCTCACCGAGGCGCCAAATTGCAACATTTGGTTTGGAACATGCATCGTCGCCAGCGGCGGATTTGACTGCATCCCCGACGGCCGTCCCATAAAGAACATTTCACCGTGGAAGTCTTTCGTTCCGGACTTCGTGGTCGCAATCAGAAATCCCGCCGTCGTGCCGCCGTGCTCGGCAGAATACTGGTTACTCAGCACCTTGAACTCCTGGATCGCCGACTGAGAGACGGTCTGTAGCGGGGCGTTGTTGGTGTAGGCGTCAAAATTCACGCCCCCGTCCAGTTTGTAGTGAGTTTCACGATATATCCGACCGTTGACGGAAAGTCTTGTCCCGCCTGTGCTGTCGTCTCCGAGAGGCCCTGTATTGCGCACTTTCGGCGTCAACAACGCCGCGCGGTTAATATTGCGGTTAAAGAGAGGCACTTCCGTCAATATCGCCGTATCGACGATCTGGCTGATCTCTGATGTGTCCACCTGCAACTCGTAACCGGCGGCGGTCACTTCGACGGAGTTGCTTACCACGGAGACATCCAGCGCCGTGTCGAAAATATTGATTTCGGCCGAGACCACGGCGATGTTGTCTTTCGTAACTATTTTGAATCCTTTGGCTGAAACCGTGATTTTGTAGGTAGTGGAAGGTGTGAGATTCAGGATTGTGTACTGCCCGCTTGCATCCGTCGAAACTTCTCTCGAAACAGACAAGGCTCCGTTCTCGATTTTAATTGTCGCGCCGGGAACGAGCGCTCCGCTGGGATCGGTGATGATACCGCGCAGACCTCCGGTCAACGCGGTCTGGGAAAACCCGGAGGGCGGGGCGAAAAGCGCCAGTAAGAGGCCGGCGATGGCGCCAACCCTCACATATCGATAAAAGTGAAAATTAATCATAACTGTCTCCTCGTTGTCAAATTGCCACGGCAGACCTTCCACCGTAACACAATTTTAAATTTCTTGTGAGTTATACAGGAAATAAAAAGTATTGTAAATATATTTCAACGAGAAAATAGTAGTTTTACTGCTGATTTTTGCTTACATGGTAATACAAATTTATGATGCGTAAAACTCTATAATCGTCAACATTGTCCATGCCGGCGAAAGGGTGCTTGCCCGGAAAATTGCGATAAAAGCAGAAATAATGGAATTTGCGCCCAAAGAAAGGGAATTCTTATACTCACGGGCGGCATGAAACCCGGTTTTATGCCGCTCGCGAGGTCAAATTACGGCAGGCTGCAAAAATACTCGTTGGAGAAGGAAAGCCCGGCATCGCTCATCAGCGCCCTGGCCTCGTTGAATGAAAACCCCCGGAAGGTATTCGCCGCAACGGCCGGAATGTCGCGCGGGTTGGACGCCACCTCCACCACGATTACATTCGCGCCGGAGCGCAAAACATCGACGCTCGGCGGATGCGCGCAAACCAGTTTCGCCGAGGAATCGCACAATCTTGTGAACGCGCACACGCAGGCCAGGCGCGCGTCAGAAATCGCTCCCAGCGGATACAGCGGCGTACCCTTCACAGGAACGCGCGCCATGCCGCCGATAACGACGGCGTGATACCGCCGAGACAGTCTGGCGCGCTCCACAATTTCCCTCGCCGTATGCTCGGGGCCTATGGGTTCGACCATAAACGCGGCTTCCATACCCGCGTCATTCACCGCCCGCAGCGTTTCCTCGCGCTTTTCCGGAGACATCCTGGTGTCTATCCCTTCGCGCAGGCGAACCACATGGTACGAAACCGAGAATCCGGCGCGGCGCAGCCGCTCGACCTCGGCGCGCGTACATTCGCCGGTATTGCATGCCAACCTGATTCCGGGGCGGATGACCGCCTTGACGGCTTCGCCCAGTTCAGCCAGACGCTCCGCCCCGAAATGCTGCGTGGTTCGAAGCGCTATTGTGGCGGCGCCCTGTTCGGACAGGAATGCGGCCCTCTCGCAAACTTCATCCGTAGACAACACCTGCTCCTTTTGCGGGGTCAGATGCCACGCTTCCCCCAGGGAGCAGAAATCACACGATTCCGTACATGGCCGGGCGTCCACGCCTATTCCGCCCCACACGTAAGCCCTGTTTCCGTCCATGTCGCGGGCTTTCCGGTACGCGGCCTGGCGCAAAGCCATGCAGGCGGGAGAATCCGGCTCCTCAATCAAAAGCGGCAACGCTTCCTTTTCTTCCTTTGACAGGTTCATATTCGACAAGTCGTCATTCATGATTTAGCCTTTAGAAGTTCACTTTCATTATTCGCGGATGTTTATCGTTTCACCGACTTGATGCGCAGCAATTCTTCATGGAGTATTCCGGCGGCTTCTTTCACCAGGGGCGCGCATACCCTGTCCTTAACGCCGCCGTTCACCAGGCGATCCAGTCCTTCCGGCGTGGTCAGATCCAGGCCGCAAATGGACTTGCAGTCTATGAATTTCCATTTTTCCGCGCATTTCTTCAAAAAGGCCGCGACGGTCTGGAAGGTTTCACCCTGGCGCTCCGCGTAATTGTCAATAGTCTGGCCTGTGGCGATGCCGATTCCCAGTATCGCCGCGGAAAACGCTCCGCACACGTGACCCTGCAATCCCATCCCGCCTCCAAAGCCCAGGGCAATGGATGGAATAAGATCGTTGTTTTTCACTCCAAGCGCCGCGCAGGCGGCGAGCAGCACCGATTCGCTGCAGCAGCGACCCTCCACGCCGAACTGATGTTCCGCGATATTCATCATCTCGTTCTTCGAACATTGCAAGGTTGTGGTCATAAGCTATTTCTCCTTTTCCCTGGTTTGAAGGAATCATTCAAAACATCCAGCAGCCGATCCAACCGGACGCGGTATTTCCTCAAGGTGTCAATCCATACGCGCAAGCACTGCTTTCCATCGGGGGTCAAGACATAACATCGTTTTGCCGGACCGCCGCTCCGGCTGTCCAATTCCGATTGAACCAGCCCCTCTTTTTCCATGACTCGTAGCGTTTTGTAAACGCTGCTAATGTCCGGCCCGGAATCATGGAATATTTCCAGACCGGCCAGCTTGTAGGCCAAATCGTAGCCGTGGCTTTTTTCGGTTGCCAGCAATGCCAGCACCAGCGGCCGCAGAAAGCGTTCCAGCGACTTGCCGGAACAGGGACATTGGTCAAAGTTCATGGTTTGTCTCCTTAGCAGACGACGCACACATATTCTACTTTTTCCAATAGATGACGCAACACAAAAACGCCATGAAATATCCGGGTTAACCCAACCTGGGTACTACTTTATCGTAGCGATAGGTCGGATTCGGGTATCCCGGGCTGAGACAGCGTAGCGCGACGGTTTGCGCCGTGACCGCCGAAGCGCAGACTTTAGCCATTTGCCCGCAAACCGCCGCTTCGAGCTGCCCGGGCGACATTTGGGCGCGGGCGTTGAGCGTAAGCCGCGCCGATTTGCCCTGGAACGCCTCGCCGTGGATTTCGAGCGTTTCGCGTGTGCCGACCAGATTCGCGGTAACAATCGCCGCGCCGGACGTCACCGCCAGTTTGACGTGTCCGACCGTCGCGGACATCGCGTCAAACTCGCTGCTCAACGCGCCGAGCAATCTCTCCGCGAAAACCTTCCAATCCGTCGGCTGCGCGCTCGTCAATTCGTACGTCGCGTTGAGCCAGCCGAGAACGGCTTCGCCTTCGGCGTAGACATCGTAGTCCACTTCGGTCAGGATGTGGCCGCCGGCGACACCCGTTTGTGTCATGACCGCGTCGAGCCACGCGTCCAGTTCCGTACCCTGCTTTGAACTTACGGCGAAAATTTTCGCCATGGGATATGCCTTGGCGAGGCGGGCGGTTAAACCGGCGACCGTAGCGGCGTCGAGTGTGTCAACTTTCGAGAGCAGAATGAAATCCGCTTCCTCCAGCTGTTTGCGGAAAATGTATGCCGAACTGTCGTGCAGCCCCGCC
>Ga0268262_10003464_pt1 | contig 17052 bp, 17 predicted proteins | sample TergutNc150P3_FD_190354 | JGI IMG/M metagenome (GOLD analysis project Ga0268262, IMG submission 190354) | Nasutitermes corniger P3 segment gut microbial community from laboratory colony in Florida, USA - Nc150 P3 (SPAdes) (version 2) | ecosystem: Host-associated > Arthropoda: Insects >... | reverse complement strand
TTTTGTACCAATGGTTGTCCTTGTCGTAATGGGATTATGCTCATGCAACAAGACAAGCGAACCCGTCGATATTCACAATTCAAGAATCAGCCTGGATTGGGAAGGAGTATATACAGGCACAATTCCGTCGGCAAGTGGTTCGGGCATCAATGTCCGCATGCAGCTCAACAAGGATAATACCTATGAATTGACGTATGACTACATCGACAAACCTGAGAACGGATTTACCTCTACAGGAAACTTTAAATGGGACGATACGGGCAACACTATTAAAACTGATATCGCCGACGCGCCAAGTTATTACAAAGTAGCCCAGAATAAATTGATCCAGTTGGACATGGAAGGGAACCTGATAACAGGCGATCTCGCTGATAATTACGTGCTGATGAAAAACAAGTAAGATTCCACATCGAATCCGGATGCCGGTGGAAACCATTATTTACAACAATATCCGTTTTTTGTAATGAAGAATCCCCGCCCCAAAAGCGGGGATTTGCCTTTAGCCCGGATATTTCACAGGGTTTCTACCGCTCTGTCGGGCAAACCCATATATTCACACGTAAGTTGTTGGTTTATAAGGAGTATTGTCCGCCGGACTAGAGTAAATTACGTTCTTTCACTTCCAGGTAGGAATTGACGGCGGCTGCCGCCGCGCCGGCGGAATCCACTTCAAGCGCAAGCGCGCCGCGTTGTCTCAGCAAAGCGAGCAAGACTTCGCGGCGATGCGTCATCTCCTGCGCCGCCGCGCTGAGATACATCCGCTCAACAGAATCGGGCGTTCGGGACGCCATTTCGCCAAGGTCCGGCTGTCCGATCACGAGTAGAACAACCACGTGGCGCGACAGCAGCAGACGCGCGGCGTCAATAACTTCCGGCGTAATCGCGGTCTCCGCAAGGTCCGTGATCCAAACCGCCAGGCTGCGGCGAGATTGTTTGCCAAGCAGCGCTGCGGCGGCCTGCAATGGATTCGATTCCGTCGCTTCTTCTTTAACCTGCGCGAGATTTTCGATAATATGCCGCAAATGGGAACCGCCCCGTCCCGGCATTACACGTTGACGAACCGCGCGTCCGTAAGACAGCAGACCGACCCGGTCGCCGGAACCAAGCGCGACTTCCGCCAGACTCAGCGCCGCGCCCGTGGCGTAATCCAGTTTACTGAGTCCGGATATCTTCGCGCGCATCAGCCGACCGGTGTCGAGCACAAGCCAGATTGACTGACTGCGCTCTATTTGAAACTGCCGTGTAATCAGTTTGCCTCGACGCGCGCTGGCGCTCCAGCAGAGCGTGCGTAAATCATCGCCTTCCTGATATTCGCGCAGGCTCTCAAATTCACGCCCCTGTCCGCGGGTTCTGGATCGCCGCCGCTCAAGATCAATCTGTCGGCTGCGGATCATATAAATGGCGTGCTGCCGCGCCACTTCCAGATTAGGGTACACGCGAACTTTGCCGGAAAGCTCTGCGACCGCCCAGCGTTCGGCGAGGCGAAAGAAACTGCTATACCTTATATAAAGCGCGCCGATTTCCATGTCGCCCCGCTTCATGGGCTGAATCGTATAGCGCGCGGATGCCGAGCCGCGAGCGGGAAGCGTCATTTCCAGAACGGGAAGCTCTTCGCGTAACGCGGCGGGCACGTTATCGGTCAGAATAACACGCAAGTCCCGTCCGCACTGATTTTGCAATTCCAGCGAGATTTCCGACGACACCGACAGCGACGCCGGCGCGCGCCACACGCGGCTTGCGGTGACGCGAGAAGGTTTAGGCAAACCGGCGAAATCCACAAACCAGGCGACCAGCACAAGTAAATCCCATGCCAGCATCCCGTAAAGAAATTGCGGATGGATTGACGCGGGACCCAGCCAGATCAGACCGATAATCAGCAGCAGAAAAAAGCGGGGGGCGAACGCCGCGCCGAGCCGTTTGCGCCGGATCATCGCAGCCGAAATCGCGGGCGGCGCCAGGGACGCGTTGCGTGGAATCGGTTTATGTTCTTCGGTTATAGAGGACATTCCTACTTGGGCACCTCAACGGAACGGATGATTTCCGTAATGATTTGATCCGAAGTGATGCCTTCCAGATCGGCTTCAGGACGCAGCACAAGCCTGTGGCGCAGCACTGGCGGCGCGGCGGCTTTGATATCGTCCGGTATCAGGTAATCTCTCGCGTCCAGGGTCGCAACCGCCTTGGCGACCGTCATCAGGCTGACGGCGGCGCGCGGACTTGCGCCCAGCGACAGGGCGGGCCAGTCGCGCGTGCGCCGGATAATACGCACTATGTAGGCGTACAACGTCTGTTCCACGCGAACATCGCGCGCTTCTTTCTGCGCCCGCGGCAGCAGTTCCGAATCGACGGGTTCGAGTCCCTGCGCTTCCAGATACCGCGCGTCAAATCCGTTCTGCACGCGCGAGAGCAGTTCAATCTCGTCGTCCACGCCCGGATAATCAATCCTGATTTTCAGCAGAAAGCGGTCAAGCTGAGCTTCCGGCAGCGGATAGGTGCCTTCAAACTCGACGGGATTCTGAGTGGCGAAAACCGTAAAAGCCGGAGACAGCGGATGTCGCCGCCCGTCAATCGTTACCTGGAATTCCTCCATGCACTCCAGCAATCCGGCCTGCGTGCGCGGCGGCATACGGTTGACTTCGTCCACCAGAAGAAGATCGGCGAATACCGGTCCCTGGTGCAATCTGAATTCGCCTGAAGCCATATTCAGAACGTTGGTGCCGATAATATCGGCGGGCATTAAATCAGGGGTACACTGCACACGCTGAAACCGCATTTGCAGCAGTTGGGAAAGCGTTTTTACCACCAGCGTTTTGGCGACGCCCGGCACTCCTTCCAGAAGCGCGTGCCCGCGGCACAAGAGCGCGATCAGGCATTGATCTCGAAATTCCTCCTGCCCGACAATGATTTTGCCCATTTCCCGGCGCAGATGTTCTAATAATTGCGGAACGGCTTCCATCGGTTGTTCTCCTTGACAGTTCCAGGGAAAAGTTTAAGTTGCGCCGCGTATAAGTGCAGCGAACGCACAAGTTTTAACGCCTGTCCGGGCGGTAAATCCGCGCGATACCGCGCGGCATCGCACTCTTTCAGAATTTTTGTAAACTCCGTGTCGTGAAAATTCCATCGGCTTCGCATCGCCTGTTCGATCTGTTCCAGGGAGTCGTTGCGCGACATCCCAAGCCGCTGGGTCAGCCAATACATGAATCTCTGGTAATAAACATCCACGGGGACTGACGATGCGCGGACGCGGTGATAGAGATTGCCCAGCGTTTCGACGAATTCCAGCGGGGAAAGGCGGCTCTCCGGACGCGACGGACGCAGGGGACCGCTGCGGCGGGAGAAAGTCCATACGACGGCAAGCCCAAGCAACCCGGCCTGAATCAACATGCCCGCAAGCAGACGGGTTTCCTTCGCGGCTTTTTCGGAATGTCTGTAACCGTGGAAATATTCATCCCAGAGAACCAGGTTTTCTTTCCCGCCGAGACAGGAAATGAAGAACTCCAGATTCCCCGGTTCTTTCAAACCCACGTTGGTTAAAGGCGTGGCGGACGCCCACCAGAAAACCGTTCCTTCGCCGTAAGCGTAACGAACAACCACGGGACGTTTCTCATTTCCGTAAAGCGCCAGAGCGGAACTGTTTGATGTCCAATACGCTTGGGGCGCAAGCGTAATCTGCGGCGCGTTATAAGTTACATCCGTCGGCGCCAGCGCCGGAAATTTCTCCCAATCCATGTCTTCGGCTATCGTAGCCTTAACATCTTTTTTGGGCAGCATCATTGCGGCCGATTGACCGGCGGTGATCAGCCTTCCGCCCTCGCGGATGAAGCGTTCAATCGCTTCCATCTCTTCCTTGTTTGCGTACAGAGACGGTTCAGCGATGATAAACGTAACGTTACGCGGATCGCTCAGTTCAAGCGGCGACCGTGTATGCCGTTCCGTACGATAACCTATTTCCCCAAGCAGTAGAAACGCGGCTTTCGCGCCCAATGAACCGGTTGACCAAGTGGTCGGTCTGGATTCTCCTTCAGCCTCCTGGGGAGTCGCCAACAGCGCGGCGATAAGCATCAGAACGACGAAAATGACGCCCGCCACAAGCAGAATTTTCCTGTCTCCTTTGCTTAGCGGCATCCCATACGCTCCAGGTCGCGCAGCGATTCGGCAAAAGATTCCGGTCCGGCGGCGGCGCGGCCGTACCAGACCGCTTCAAATTTTCGTGTCAAGGCGAACAACGGCTCCCGATGTCCACTCGCGGCGGGAAGCATCCGCAGATACTCACGGGGCGTCCGCGCCCGGTCGGGTGTCCACAGTCCGCTGGATTCCAGAAAAGATATTCCTCCCCAGTATGCCAGATGAACGGCGTCGCGCCAGTTCCCAGCCGCTGCGGCCGCTTGAGCGCGCGCGAGCCATTCCGTCCACGACAGCGCCGATACCGGCATGTTTTCCGCCAGGCGAAGAGATTCCATTCCGGCGGCGCGCCGCAGAGTCCTGTATATCCAGACTGCGAACACGATGATTGCGATGCCTACCAGCAGCCATATAATAATCCGGCTGATTTCCGGAAAAGCGGAACTGCCGAAGATTCTATTCAGCAGGCGAAACAGAAAATCCTGAATTTTTTGTTTCAATCGATCCCAGAATGTTGGACTGTGGATTTTGCGAAATTCCCTGCGCGCCAGAATACGATTGAGCGCTTGTCGGTCTGAGGAAAAATTCCGCCGTTTCGCGCTCAATTCCCGCGCGTCCGCCCGTAATGAGGCGATACGGCTTTGGAGCGTTTGCGCCGCCTCCGGAGAATTATTTTTCTGGATTTCCAGCAAAGATGATTTCAGCCATTCGCCTTGCACTGTATAAGTTTTGTTGCCATTGCGAATCCGCCACCGGTCCGGCAGGTTTTGGACGACTTCCGAAATAGCCTGTGAACTGCGGGAATCATTTCCCGCCGCGGCGGATACGCGGTCAAGCTCCGCGAGATATTCCGGCAGAGACACATCCCGCTGCGTGTCTTGCGAAAATACGGGACAGAGCGCCGCAGAAAAAAATATCGCCGCAATGAACAGCCGCAGGAGCATGGTTTCAGAAAATCTCCTGACGCGGCGTTTCGTTTCCCCTGGATTCCAGCGCGGAGAGCATAAGCTGTAAATCGAATCCTTCTTTACGCACGCGTTGATCGTAATAGATCAGAGATGTTGCGATAGCGCTCAACGGAGTCGTCAGGCACGAGGCGAAAAAGGAACCTACAATTGTAACGATTTGCGCCGGCATCATCAGATTTGTAGGATTTCCGGCTCTTGAAAGCGCGCCCGCGATTATACTCATGATTATTCCGGGAAGCTGAAAAATCCCGTTAATTACACCTGCCAGACAACCGACGATAATGAGAATGAGAAATATGCGCCCGCGACTTTCTTTTGTCAGTTCCCAGCTTCTGCTCATCGCGTCCATCGGGGTCATGTTTTCTACAACAACCGCAGGTATAGTCAGGATAAACGCCAACGCAAAAATAATTCCGGGAACAATACATAAAATAAATCCGAACATGGTTGTGACGATTAAGAATATCAGGGCAAGCAGCAGACTGAGCAAATTCCCCCTGAGACGCGCGTAAGAGTTTCCGACGCTTAAAGGACGTTCCAGATAGACATCGGAAACGGCGGCGATAGTCGCTCCCTGCGCAAAAAAAGAGATCAGAATCAAGGTGATTATTGGAATGAATTCCAGCAACGATCTTGCGGTTGAGTTGGCTGGTAACGGAGATTGGATGACGATTGTCACGACGCTGACAAGCAGCCATACCAGCATAGGTATCGCGATGATTCCGACAAAAACCAGGAAATGTTTACGGTAGAAAAAGAACGTGCGATCCAGCAACTCAGAAATCGTCATCGGACGGAGGTCCATGTCTCACTCCTGGTAAATAGAAGATTAAATATCGTCAAGCGGGCGCTTCGCATGACGAAAAGCATCATAACATCTTTGCTTATAAGTTTGCCAGAATTCACTGATAACTTAAAATTTTGACATTGGAGCCACCTTACGGCGAGTGGTCAATGGTTGGTGGTCAGTTGTCAGAAGAAAATCGACATACGCGCATAACCGTGAACCATCTGTGAAGTAACTTTGGTTTAAGATACTACGAAAGCGCCGCAGGCGCTTAATGTTAGTAACCGTCGGTGGAGCGTGAGCGTAGCGAACGCGGAACCGGCGGGTAGGAATCCTCGGTTGGCCAGCCCTGCCTGTCGGCAGACAGGCTCTTGGCGTTATGTTCTGCCGCCGGTTCCGCTTCGCTCCACCGAAGGTTATTTATGTTACGCGCCTGCGGCGCTTTCGCACATTCAATCAAAGCCACTCCGAAACCACCGGAGGCGCGTAACGTGAATATCAGTATCCAGTCTAAAACGCGTCGATGGGGATCGAAGCCTGAAGGTAATCTTCCGCGTTCCGGGACGCTATGAAATCGCCCGTAACCATTTCCTTATAACCCATCCCCGGACCGACCATCGGATAAACATTCGCGTTCGGATCGATCATGATCTCAAGAAACGCCGGACCGTCGAACGCGACGAATTTTTCCAGAGTTTCCCGCAGTAGATTTTTGTCGGTCAGGCGCGCGGCGAATCCATAACCGTCGGCTTCCGCCGCCTTCACGAAATCCTTCCGCCGCAACGATTTGTCCGATCCCGAAAAGCGCTCGCCGAAGTACAGCTTCTGCCATTGCCGAACCATGCCGTCCGCGCGATTGTTCAGAAGCAGCACCTTGATCGGCAAGTCATAGCTGGTTGCGGTTTCCATCTCACCAAGATTCATGCGGAGGCTGCCGTCGCCGTCCACGTCAATGACGAGGCTTCCAGGAAAAGCGATTTGCGCGCCGATGGCAGCCGGCAAACCGAAACCCATCGTTCCCATTGAGCCTGAAGTCAGCAGCAGACGCGGACTTTTAAAATCCAGATATTGCGCCGCCCACATCTGATGCTGTCCGACGCCGGTGCAGACGATCGCCTCGCCCTTGATTATTTCGTTCAGACATTCAAGCGCTTCCTGCGGCTGGATGATTTCGCCGGCGCGGTCATATCCGCGATTGTACTGTTGTTTCAGTTTTCGGACATGTTCCGTCCATTTTGAAAAATCCTTGTAAAAATCTTTCCTATTGGCAAGCAGGTCGGACAGCGCTTCACCGGCGGAACCTACATGCGCCCATGTGACGGACTTAACCTTGCCGATTTCTGCGGCGTCTATGTCGATATGCGCTATGGCTTTTGCCGACGGCGCGAATTCCTGGACTTTTCCCGCCACCCGGTCTTCGAATCTGGCGCCGATATTGATCAGGAAATCGCAATCCATCACGGCGTAATTGGCGTAAGCCATGCCGTGCATACCCAGCATGTGCAGCGACAGATCGTCGGTGGTATCGACCGCGCCGATGCCCATCAGCGTCGTAACAACGGGAATTCCGAATGTTTCGGAAAATTCCCGAAGCTGCGGCGCGGCGTCTCCGCGAATAACGCCCCCGCCGGCGCAGATCAGAGGACGCTCGGATTTTCGTAACATATCGAAAAATTCCGCGCGCTTCACATCGGACAGTTTCGCGTTCTCAAGATTTTTCATGCGGATTTCATAACCGCGAAACTTGATCATTCCGGTTCCTTTGAATACGCCTTCCCAGTTCTGCACATCTTTTGGAACGTCTATGACGACCGGACCGGGTCGTCCGCTGCGGGCGAGGGAAAAAGCCGCGCGGACAGTGGACTCCAGTTCTTCCGGTTCCTCCACGAGGAACACATGTTTGGCGCAGGAACTCATCACGGTGAAAACCGGCGCTTCCTGAAAGGCGTCGGTGCCGATGGCGGCGCGGGACACCTGCCCGCAGATCAGTACGACCGGAATCGAATCCGCCATGCAGTCGCGTATCGGCGTAACGCTGTTGGTCGCGCCGGGTCCGGAGGTGACTATGAAAACGCCTGTTTTACCTGAAGCCCGCGCGTAGCCCGCCGCCATAAATCCGGCACCCTGTTCGTTGGCGGGCACGACCAGTTTGATCTGATCGGATGGTTCACGCGCCGCGTTATAGCGGAAAAGGGCGTCGTAGGTCGGGAGAATCGCGCCGCCCGTATAGCCGAAAACCGCGTCCACGCCTTCCTGCGCCAATACCTGAACAATCATTTCCGCGCCGGTCATACGAGCGCCCGCCAGAGGATGAAGTTTATTTTCCGGGTTCATCGTTAAAATCCTTTCTGAAGCTTGCGGCGCTTCATCCAATTGTTATTTCGCTGGTTTTTGGGTTCAGGTTGCGGCGCAAAGCGACCTGTCCGGTACGGATCATTTCGTCGATGCCATACGGACGGACGACGTCAAGAAACGCTTCGACTTTGCCTGTGTCGCCGGTTACTTCAAAGACGTAATTTTCGGGCGTTACCGTAACGACGCGCGCCCGGAAAATTTCCGCTTCGGTGAGAAGCGCCGTCCGTTTGCCGTCTCTTGCCTGGACGCGCACCAGAATCATCTCCCGCTCCACGCAATTTGCGTCGGTCAAATCCGCCGCGGCCACAGTGTCCGGCAATTTCTCCACCTGCCGCAATATCTGCTGGGCGAAGAGCGCTTCGCAGCGCACCACCATCGTGATGCGGGATAAGTTAGGATCTGCGGTGCGCGCGACGGTAAGACTTTCAATATTGTATCCCCTGGCGCTGAAAAGCCCCGCTATCCGCGCAAGTACGCCAAATCGGTTTTCCACGAGAATGGAAAGCGTTCGTGTGCTTTGCCGCGTCTCTGATTTTTCGGCCGGTAAGCCTACATTACTCATAATTTCTGTCTCCGCTGAGATTCTCTAAAATGAAAAAGGCCGTCGCCCGGATTCGGATGACGGCCTTTTTACGCCCTGACTGGCATGGCCGTCATCCGAACCGTACAACGACTACGGCAAGGAGATTAATGACGGCTGCGACGACGGACGGAGAGGCGTTCCGCAAAGTGTTGTTATTTGTCCTCATCAACAGATTGGCTGAACGCATATTCAATCCCGTCTTTATCTTTCCATCAAAAAACACGGGCAAAATCCTAGCAACGCGCCCGCCCGGTTGTCAATCCCAATTTCAGACATGGGAGCGCGGGCGTCCTCGCCGGCGTAACACAGACGTAACATCTGCGCTTCCTTTTTGGAGCACGCCGGCGAGGACGCCCGCGCTTCCATGTCTGGACGAAACGCTTTTTGAAGCATATAATGCGCTGGTTATGGAAGAACGTGATCTGTTTAATGAAAAAGACGAAGTTGTACCGGCCACGGTGAACTGCCCGAAATGCCGTACTTCAATGGAATATCCCATCCGCTGGCGGCGACGCACCAAAAAAGCGACTCTTCCCCGAGGCGCAGACGAAAGAGATAGAGCCAGGTATGCCAAGGCGCGAGATTACCGCATCCGTCTCGACGACAAACTGCGTTGCGCGCGTTGTGGTAAAACCATTGAAATCACGACGTTACAGACAGTCGTATTCGATTAGTCGCTAATTCGCAAACATGACATGTGAGCGCGGGCGTCTCGCATGCACAGTTCAGAAAACGAAAGAAATTCCTTTACTGTGCAGGCGAGACGCCTGCGCTCACATGTCAAAACTATGTCAGATCAAACGATCACCGGCGACGCGGGTATCGTAACCGCCCAGTCCTTCAAGTTCCCGGCGAAACGCCGTGCGTCCCAGAGTTTCCAGCAGAATCTGCACTCCCGGGTGATTCAGATTCTGTTCCCGGATGACGAGATCGTATCGTTCGCGTTCCAATGTAATGAAATCCAGTCCGAAAATGCAGGCGGCGGTTTTTGTGGCCAGGCAGCAATCGACCATTCCGTTTTTGACCTGCCATGCCGCGGGCAGATGCCCCAAAGCAATGTTTTCATAACCATTTATGCTGCTTGATGGAATGCCGCATTTTTGCAAATGCGAATCCAGCATTCGCCGTATGCCGGAACCCGTCTCGCGGTTGGCGATAGTTACATCTTTCCGCGACATATCTTCGACGCCTTTAATGCCTTTGGGATTGCCGCGCGCGACAACGATTCCTTCTTCCCAGAACGCGTAGGACACCACAGCCACGGAGCCTTTGGGAAACTGCTTCCTGACGGCGGGAAGATTGGATTCGCCGGTTGCTTCATCTCTTAAATGCGATCCCGCTATATGCACCATGGAATCTTTAAGCAGGTCAAGCGATTGAGAGCTGTTCCGGTAAGCGACGACCGCTTCGATGCCTTCGCGCTGCAAATGTCGCAACAGGACTGAAATGCCGGGGTCGCATCCGGCGATCATCAGCCGCCGGTGGAACTGTTTTTCTTCATGGAAAAACTGCACCTGGGCTTTCCCCTTGCGCTTCGTATCAACCAGCACCGCGTCCGCCGGCGGCAGGCTCCAGGCAATCGGCGCGGGCAGCATGGCAACCAGCCGGTTTTCGACTTCGCAGAGCTGCACCGGCAAGCCCGGCTGAGCTTCCTGATCCGACGGGAGCAATTCCGCCAGTTCAGTATGCGGCGGCATTTCGGGAGCTTCGAGCCGGAACAAGTCCTCTACCGTAACGTCCAATGCCTGAGCCAGCTTTAACGCCACAAGCGTATTGGGCACATAGGTTCCGGCTTCCATCGCGTAAATCGTCTGACGGCTTACGTCAACTTTTTTAGCCAGTTCTATTGCGGTCAATCCGCGTTTCTGCCTATAGTGCGCCAGATTATTTTCAACGGCCATTTTCGCCTCTTTGGTTGGAACCCGAAATTGATTTTTAGAAACGCCCACAACAACACAGCGTAGAACCTTATCATGAAAAGGAAATCAGAAGCAAGCGCGACGCGTGCCGTAAAAGTTATAGACATGGGAGCGCGGGCGTCCCGCCTGCGGAAAATTTCGTATTTCATCCTACATTTTCTTTAAATCACATTCGCCGTCAAGAGATGCCGGTGTTTTGCTTATTCGCCGTTTTCCGCAGGCGGGACGCCCGCGCGCCCATGTCATTCGGAAATTTTTACGAGGATTACGCGCTTTACGCCTTTCCTAAGGATCGTCAGGGAAAGCTGGGAACCCAACCTGTGCGACTCCCAGGAAGCGAAGCTGGCCTCGTCGAAAACGGCTTGTCCGTCCATTGCGGTAATAACATCCCCTTCAAGCACGCCGGCGCGGGCGGCGGGCGTGTTCGGAACGACGCCGAACACCAGCAATCCCGTTTGTCCGGGCATTTGCAGCGCGTCGGCCATATCCGGCGTCAACACCCACGTATCCAGTCCGATCAACGGTTTGGGCGAATTCAACGACAGACGATTCTGCGCAGGCTGCGTCTGACGCTCGCGGATTTTAGCCGTGATGTTCATCGGCTTTCCAAGACGGCTGATCTCAATCTTCGCGATGGAACCGATCTCTGAATTCTCAACAAGTCTGATGAACTGACGCGCGCTCTGTACGACCAGGTTGTTATAACGCCGCAGGAAATCCCTTGGAATCAAACCGGCGGCTTGCGCGGGACTGTCCGGTTCAACGCGCTGAACCATCACGCCGGAAGGAGCGTCCAGCAGCATGACGCCCAGCCACCCGGCATGGATGTCGCCGCCTTTCTTCAGTACCTGGCGCGCGGAATCAAGCAGCGGCTGAACGGGATAAACGGCAAAATCATCTCCCGCCATCAGTCCGATGACCTGAAGGTCTCTGTTAAGAACGGGCAGTCCGATATCCGCAACGGGCTGTTCCAGCGAAATGCGAAAAGCCTCGCTGCCGGCGGTTGAAACCACTTGCGCTTCGCCGAATCGTCCGGCGCCGGAATTTTTTACGCCGGCGGGCACCATGACAATCGCGCCGTTTCCACCCTCGCACTGCGCGCAGACGCGCGTTTCTTCGAGCTTTCCATTCAGCGGACGAATAACCGCCACGCCGCTGCGCTGATCGATCCCGATCAATTTGCCAGGGATTTTCTTCCCATCTGCGGCTGCGATTTCTATCCGCAGATTATCAGGCTGCAAATAAACCCACAGATAGCTCAGAAACGTCATCACATGCCCTTTGGTATCAAATACGATTCCCGCGGAGGAAAACTCCTGAATAATCGTAGGGCTGTAGTCGCGCAGAATCCGACCGTCCAGCTCAATCATTCCGCCGGGTTCACGATATTCGCTGATAATGCTGACTCGTACCAGGTTGGGGTCCGCCGGCGAATCCACGGACGGCTTCTTCTCCGTTTCTGCGGCGGCGGCGGCTGAAAAAAGCGCAAGCAACACGACAGCGTGGAAGAGCCTTTGTAACGCGGAATACGGAATGCGGAACGCGGAATTATTTTTGCGATTCCGGTTTTTGCTGAATTCCAAATTACGCATTATTTTTTCCCTTTGATTCCGAATTCCGCATTATGCGCGACGCTCCCGTGTCAAAATTGAAGTTACAAGCAAGAAGTTACAGGTAATACAACCGGACATAACGACTTCTAATGACTCACTCTCATAATGAAGTATTCTTCCGACGGCGGACCATAGCGAATACGGATTTTTTTCGGCAATCGCTCCGGCGCCGGATAAGTATCGGGTCCAATCAAAAGAAGGTCCATCGCTTCCGCGCCTTGACGATCCGAAACTTCGGCAATTTCCGGTTCGTCCGAACGAACAAGCGCCGGCGCTTCCGCAGTTTTAACTGGAACAGGCGCTGAAGCGGTCCATTGAGTGGACGGTTCCGGCGTTTTCTTTGCGGCGGGCGGCGCGAAGATCGGTTTTTCCGAAACGGCCGGAATCGGCGAAGTCGTCCTTTGCGTGGACATAGACGGCGTTTCTTCCGCCGCAGGCGCTGCCGGCACGGCGGACGGCGTGGAATTAACAATCGGAATCATCGTGGTTTGAGGCGTCCGCCATATATAAAGGATACCCATGAACAATATCGCGCAAATCGCTGCAGAGGAGGCGAATCGCATCCATAAAGGGAACCCGTACATCCAGGAATGTCGCCAACCGGCAAAAATTCCCTGAGATTTATTCTTTGCGATTTTGCGGCAAATGCTTGCCTCAAAATCTGCGGGCGCTTTGACGCGAGCAAGTCCGGCCGTTAAACGGCGCAGATTCCGCGCGTCGGACAGTTCTTTGCCGCAGCCGAAACACTGTTCGGCATGACGCTCCATACCGAAGCGTCCGGGAAAATCAAGCCCGCCATCAAGATAATCGTCTAAATTCCTGTGAAAATCGCGGCAATTCATAATTATTCGCCAGTATAATGTTCCAGTTTCCGTTGAAGCAGTTCTCTTGCCCGATGCAGACGGGATTTAATCGTGCCGGGCGATTTTTTCAGGATTTGAGATATCTCTTCATAAGGCAATTCCTGTATTTCCCTCATGATGAAGGCTGTCCGATACTTTTGGGGAAGCGACCGGATGGCGTCGTCAAGAACTTTGAGGCTTTCCTTGCGTAAAACCTCGTCTCCGGGGTTTGGACGGGGATCCTTTAAAACAAATTCCGTTTCTTCGCCCGATCTCGCGTTCCTATGAGTTCCCCATATATTCCTATAGAACACCTGTCCCCGGCGTTTGCGGTACCGCAGCTCGTCGATCGCCAGATTGGTCGCGATCCGATATATCCATGTGGAAAACTGGTACAGACCGTTGTAGCGGCTGATGCTGCGATATACGCGCAGAAACGTCTCCTGCGCAAGGTCTGCGGCGATATCATAGTCGCCGACCATCATATTGAGGTAGTTGGTAATCTGATCCTTGTAACGTGTGACCAGTTGCGTAAAAGCCGCGTCGTTGCCGCCGATGAATTCCTTAACAAGAATACCGTCGTCTGTCTGCTCGATTTGTCCTGATAATTCCCAATTCCGTATTTTAATGGCTTCTTCCTGTAAACCCGACATCAATGAACTCCCCTCCAGGCGAATCGTTCACAACATCCCTTTAAACGTAACTTATCCGTCCGGGTTCCGAAAATTTAATTTCATTCCGCGCGGGAAATACAGTCTAAACCATGTTATTATTTTCGCCGATAAATTACTTGTGGAACAAAATAATTTAATGAATCTCACTTATGGTGGAGATCAGGGCAACATATTGGCTGTGGAACAGAATAGACACGAAAATCGGGACCTTTGCGCGGACCTGGTCAAAATAAGCTGGGAAAACGAATCAGGTTCCGTCCTGACCGAGTGGGCTATCATCCACGATATTTCTTCTTCCGGCGCGTCGCTTGGAATTGAGGTGCAGATTCCCCACGGCATAAGCGTTACGCTCGAATTCGGCATGGAACGTTGCCGGGCGCGGGTAAAATACTGTTACTATGACAGGATGAATTACCTGGTCGGCATCCAGTTCGAAGACGGTTACCGCTGGTCGCGCCGCCGCTGGAAGCCGGAGCACTTAACCCAGTTTCGCCTGCGCGAAGTCAAAAAAACGTCGTAACGTCTCTCTGCAAATTCCATTGAATATCTCACTCCGGGTTTCGGTTGCAGACATGCATCCAAAAGGAAAAGGTTTGTCCGATTTCAAAGGAATCTGTTATTCTAACTTCCGTCGGATTTTCCAGAATCGTCTGTAAAAAGACGGCGGAATTCCGAAATCCGGAGGTTTGGAGATGTTGCGTAAATCAGGAATGACGATTTTTCTCGTTTGGTGTTCCGCGACATGGGCATTGTCGGCGGAACCATCCGGACAGATTCTGGGAGGTTCGCTTGATTCTCCCGTCAAAATAGAAGTTTTTTCGGACTTTCAGTGTCCCGCGTGTCGGACGCTGTTTCTTGACACCATCCGTCCGGTATTGAAAAACTACAAAGACAAGGTCTGCGTTGTCTATTATGAATATCCGCTTCCGGCGCATCAATACGCGTTGCCGGCGGCGCGTTATATCGCGGCGGCAGCCCGGCTGGGCAACAAGAAAATGCCGCAATTGTTCGAAGAGATATTCAAAGACCAGGATGAATGGTCCCGGAATGGCGACATCGAAGCATCCATCGCCAGGGTGCTGTCGCAAGAGGAGTTGCTCAAGGTAAAACAAATAATGCAGGACGCCGACATTGACGCAGATATAAACAGCGAGATCACGTTGGGCGAACGCAAAGGGGTTGACTCTACGCCGACATTGTTTTTTTACTACCAGGGAAAAGAAAGAAAAGCGCCGGGCTTCTACACGTATACGAATATGAAACAGTTCCTTGACACCGTTTTGAAATAGCCATGACAAAAACGTTCCGAATTCTGCATTGGATATGCCGCCTTGTTATGGCGGGAATTTTTCTCTATACGGGCTATGTAAAGCTTGGACTGATACAAATCGGCCCGATCCATTTCGGAGATCCGATGAACCGGCTTTTTTTCGGGCAGGCTATTTCCGGCTATCAGTTAGTGCCGGAGAATCTGGTTCCATTTATCGCTCAATGGTTTCCATGGCTGGAAATAATATTGGGCGTTTTGCTGCTGATCGGCTGGAAAATCCGTTATGTGGCGGGCGCGGCGACGGCGCTGATGCTGTTCTTTACCGTCATCCTTACAATCACCTACTTGCGCGGAATAGACGCCAACTGCGGATGTTTCGATTTCAACAGCAAAATCTCTCCGCTGACGATACTCAGGGATAGTATTATTCTTATTCCCGCGCTGTATTTGTTGTTTGAATCAATGTTTTTATCGCGTGCAAACGCAAAGGGAAAGTAATGCTCAAAAAAAGAATTTTGTCGTCCGTACTCGCGCTGGGCATTATGGGATGGTTGATTTCCTGTGGAAATCAGCCGGATGAAGAATCCGTCAATCCGTCTGCGGCGCAGACGTCCGACGGCGAAACATTCGGGCAAATTCTCGGCGGTTCCACCCGTTCACCCGTCAAAATAGAAGTTTTTTCAGATTTTCAATGCGGCTCATGCCGGGAATTTTTCCTCAATACAATTCTGCCGGTTCTAAGGGACTATTCCAGCAAGGATAAAGTATGCGTCGTTTACTATGAATATCCCCTGAATGGGCATCCTTACGCGCGGCAGGCTGCGCGTTATATCATCGCCGCGTCGAGACTGGGCAATAAGAAAATGCCGGCGCTGTTTGAAGCGATCTTCACCGATCAGGCGCAATGGGCGCGGGACGGCAATCTTGAAGCTTCCGTTTCAAAAGTGCTGTCGGCGGAGGATTTTCAGCGAGTGCGGCAAGCCGTCCAGGACGCCGGCGTTGAGACCCTTCTTGAGAAAGAAATCCGGGTTGGAACGCTTAAAAATATCTCTTCCACGCCAACGATCTTTATTTCTTATTCAGGGAAGCAGGACACGACGGATGGTGCTGTTTCGTATCCGGTTATGAAACAGTTGTTGGATTCTATTCTGAAATAAGGGAAACGCGAAATCCTTATTAAGCAGAATGCCGCCGGAACCTACAATACGGCTGAGGCAGGAATGAAGGTAATTTCATCGGCAAGCCGCATGGGGGAATCCGCGTTGCGGAAGCGCGGATTCCCCCGCGCGGCTTGCCGGTATAGTAATTTAAATTAAAGGCCTTCAATCGCTACAGCACTATAGCAGATTTCGGCTCTTTTGATGGGACGGCTTTTAGCGGATCCCATCGGCGACGGATATTTTCCCGCCCCATTTCTCTTAACCGGCGCGCGCCTTTAGACAAACCAAGGCGATGTCCTTTAAAAACCACCGCAGATACCTTTCGCCCCAGAACATCGGCAATTTCCGCATTGCTGTGTGTACGATACAATCGTTTCAAAAGGGTTACTTCTTCCTTCGTCCATCGAGGACGTATCTGACCGGTTTTAGTTTTGGTAGTTTCAGTTGTTTTTGCCAAAGTCATAACTCCTCTACTACTTATTTCAATTACTTACAATATAGTATTCCGTTTCATAATCAGATTTCAATAACCAAATTCTAAAAAATTCGTTAAAAGGTATCTTTTAAAAATTCGGACGATACGAATTTTTCAGGAACCAGCATCAAAACCTTTATGAAACACCTCTTCACAATTACCCCGGAAAGCCCGGGATTAAAAAATGTTTCAAAAATCAAATCGGCATTTTCTGCGGATTCCTGTAGGAAAAATGCAATTCATAAAACAAAAAATCTATTGCGAAAATCGGATTGGAATTATTA
>Ga0268262_10003463_pt1 | contig 17069 bp, 12 predicted proteins | sample TergutNc150P3_FD_190354 | JGI IMG/M metagenome (GOLD analysis project Ga0268262, IMG submission 190354) | Nasutitermes corniger P3 segment gut microbial community from laboratory colony in Florida, USA - Nc150 P3 (SPAdes) (version 2) | ecosystem: Host-associated > Arthropoda: Insects >... | reverse complement strand
GAAAAAAACAGGTTCCGAAAGTTTTGTCGGTAGCGTTTATGGCTGGAACACGATAGGTGCGATTATAGGCTCGGTTGGAACGGGGCTTTTGCTGCTTCCGCTTTTTCAGCTTAAAGGTGCATTGCTGATTGGCGTATCTATAGATTTGATTTTGGGTTTGATTGTTTTATTCAAATTCTTTCCGAGTTATAGAAAAGATTTTGCTTTTGTGGCAATTTGCATTTTGGCTTTTTTGCCCTGCCTATTTATAAATTTCAGCCCAGACAGAATCACGAGCGGAATTTTCCGTTCTTACAGGCTCTTAAATGAAAATGAGAAGATAGATGTTCGCAACGGAAAAACGGCGACCATAAGTTTGCACGAAGGCGAAGGGAATTTTTACGTAAAAACAAATGGCAAGGCAGATGCGAGTTTGGTGAAGAACCGCAACAAGCCCATAGAAGGCGATGAATTAACGCAGGCTGCAACGGCGTTTATGCCAATGGCAATGCGAAATACGCCTTATGTTGCCGCAATGGTGGGGCTTGGCAGCGGAATGGGCTCTCACTATCTTTTGGCAGACCCTCTTTTGGAGCGACTGGACTGCATAGAGATAGAAGAAGAAATGGTTAAACTTGCGAAAAAAGGATTTTATCCATACAACCACCGCAGTTTTGACGACCCAAGAATGTTCCTCCACATTGGCGATGCAAGAACATTTTTCCACACCCAAAACCTCTCTTACGATTTGATAATAAGCGTTCCAAGCAATCCTTGGGTTAGCGGGGTAGCCAGCCTTTTCAGTTTGGAATTTTACCACCACGTAAAACGCTATTTGAAACCGGGCGGGCAAATTGTGCAATGGCTTCAGCTTTATGAGTTTAACAATGAGCTATTGCTTCACATAATAAGAGCCTTGGGAGAATCGTTTAAATATGTGAGTGTTTATCACGCTCCCGAAGAACCAGATGTAATAATGATTGCAAGCGATGAGCCTGTGTTTCAAAAGTACATAGACCGTTTTAAAACAGATAGCGTTTTGGTTAAGGAATTTGAGACCATTCACCGCCCTTGGTATTTTTTCAGCGAAAAAAATTTCTTGTTCAATGCGAATAGCATCAAGCCTGTGCTGAAAATGGTTGAGTCTAACAGCGAATATATTCCCCTTGTGGATAACAAGGCGGAGTCTGCTCGTTTTGTGAATACCTATGTTGGTTTTATGACCGCTTTTGATTCCTGCCAAGTTTGCTGGCCCGCTCTTTTGGATTCCGCAGACTACGCACCTAGGAAAGCCTTTATGGACAGCCTTGCGACACAACTTCCGAGGAATATGTATTTGGAAAATCATTTGCTTTTATCGTTAAAGAACAGAGGCGAGAATTTTGACTGGGAAAATTTTTGGATGGATTATCGCAACTGGTCTGTTAAGGCACCTTTCTCCGAAGCACGTGATAGCATTCCTCTTTATGCGGAATTGATGCCCATCGTGATATCTGGAGACCTTCCTGTTTCAATAGCTTTGGAAGCGAAATTTATGGATTTGGCTATGCACAGAAAATACAGAGAGGCTGCAAAATTGATTCCCTTGATAGACGAATTTCTTGAGTTGAGAGGAGCAGACGAATTTTTCTTGAGGCATTTATTCATAGTTGGAATGTTAGGCGGTGAAAAAGATTATATGCGGCGCATTTTCCTAAAAATCTATATGCCAAATTTGTTTTTTGACCGAGCGGAAAAATATATGATGAAAACAGTTGCAGGAGTTCCAGACAGGGTTAGGAAGGCGGTTTTGCAGGATAGGGCAGTGGTTGAGAATTGAGTTAATTATGATTTCAACAATGGTAAAAAATACAAGATATTACAAACCTTCAGGCGGATATTCAAAGGCGTTTTTTTGGTATTGCTTACTGTTATTGGCAGTAGATATCCCCGTACTAAGCGTAGGGTACGTTTACCTTGAACATTATATCAATATTGTTCAATTGAACTTTCTTATCACTGCCTCCTGCGGTGTGGCAATAGGCGGCATTATGTACTATATGGTTAAATCATGCAAAGTAAGAAATCCGGCAATCGTATTGGTTTGCATTGTTATTGCAGTGTGCGTTTTTGAATATATCCAGCTTTGCATTTTTGTATCGTTAATTTTTAATATTTCGCCATTCGAACTATTGTTCTCTCCTGGTACAGTCTTTGAAGGGATGAGCAAGATATATGAAAAAGGTACGTGGTGCATTGGCAAACGCTGCCATATTTCTCGCGATAATGTAAGCGGCATTATTCTGCTAATTGTATGGATAATGGAATTTATTATAATAGCAAGCTGTGCCATTGTTTTACCTCTACTTAAATCCAAATCTCCATTCTCAGAGATGGCAGATAGTTGGTATGCCAAAATGAATAGCCAAATAAAAATAGATATGCCGGAAAATTTTGATGACTTGAAAAATAATATGGAAAATGGGAATTTTACCGAACTTATACGGCTCGTCAAAGAAAAAAAAGCAATAGGGCGTTGTTTTTTACGATTAGCTTTATATGAGCCGCCATTATCCGAGGAACCATATTATTTAGTACTTGAACGCATAACATTAGATGAGCGCAATAAAGTTAAAAAAGCAAAAACATTAGTTAAGTATTTATCCATTGATAAGCAAAGTGCAATGGAAATTATTCAAACAGTTCCGCTAATTCCCAACTCATCATCTATATTTAAACGAATATTGCAAAAGTTTCAAAAATAGAATTTCAACCTTTCCTAAACCCAGCCAAAGCAAAATCATTTTGCGCAATAAATTCAGCAATGGCTTTTAAAAATCTTTCGCCATATCGTTCCAGCTTTACCTTGCCAACACCAGATACATTCAAAAATTCCTCATCTGTTGCAGGAATTTTCATGCACATATCTATCAGAGTGCTGTCTGGAAAAATTATGAATGCTGGAACATTTTGTTCTTTTGCTATTGCTAACCTTAGTTCGCGCAAAACAGCGAACAGTCTGTTGTCAACTGGTCTGGTTTGCTTTTTATTGGTTGCGATTTCTGGTGCTTGCTTTTCTTTCAGCAGTTTCATTTGCACGGTTTTTCCGTCTCGCAAAACTTCGCTTGCACAATTTCCCAATTTGAGTACAGGGTATTCATCATCGGTTTTTAAAAGATAGTCCGCCAATATCAATTGGTTGATTATCTCGTGCAATTGCTTTTCGCTTTTTTCGCTTATGCCATAAGTTGAGAGTTTGTCAAGCTGCAAACGTAGCACTTTTTCGCTTTTGCTGCCGCGAAGCACATCTATCAACATTTTTTGCCCATACCTCTCCTTCATCCTCGCTACGCAAGAGAGAATTTTTTGCGCTTCAACCGTTATATCAACCATTTCAAAATTCGTATCGCAATTGCCGCAGTTGCCGCAGTAATTTGGCGGATTTTCTCCAAAGTATTTAAGGATATAACCACGTAGGCAATCGTTCGCTGAACAGTAAAAAGTCATCTCGCGTAATCGCTTGCGGTCGCGTTCTTTGAGCAATTCTTCTGTTTCCTTGTCGGGATATTGCACATTGCGGCCATTTTCAATAAGCCATAAATTTGTGCGCACGTCTTGCCCACTGTAAAGTAAAATGCAATCTGCCGGTTCGCCATCGCGCCCTGCGCGACCTGCTTCTTGATAGTAGCTTTCCATGTCTTTGGGCATATTGTAATGCACCACAAAAGATACATTTGATTTGTCTATCCCCATACCGAAAGCGTTTGTGGCAACCATTATCTGTACGCGGTCGTATAGAAAATCATCTTGATTATCGTGTCGCTCATCATCGGCAAGTCCGGCATGGTAACGGGAGGTACTGTATCCGTCTGTTTTCAATTTTTCGCAAACATCCTCAACCGCAGCACGAGTGGAGCAGTAAACAATTCCACTACGTTCTTTTTGAGTGCTTAGAAATGCGGTAAGTGCCGCGTATTTGTCTTTGGGTTTCTGCACTTCAAAATAAAGATTCTCTCTATTAAAACCAGTGACCAAAACAACGGGGTCATTTAATCCAAGCAAAGTCACTATATCTTCTCGCACCCTCGCTGTTGCTGTTGCCGTAAATGCCGACAAAGTTGGACGCTTTGGCAAACTCGTGACAAACTCCGGTATCTTTGAATAACTTGGACGAAAATCCTGCCCCCATTGTGATATGCAGTGAGCTTCGTCAACGGTTAGCATGGATATTTTTGCAGACTGCGCAAAGCTCAAAAAATCTGGCGCAAGCAGTCTTTCGGGTGCAACGTAAATCAATTTGTACGCTCCCTCCCGTGCCTTTTGCAATGCCTTGTCTATTTGCCAATTGTTAAGCGAAGAATTTATAAAAGCCGCCGGAATGCCCGACTGAGTGAGAGCATTCACTTGGTCTTTCATCAGCGAAATGAGCGGGGAAACAATAAGGGAAATTCCATTCATCATAAGCGCAGGTATTTGAAAACACATGGATTTTCCCGCTCCGGTTGGCATAACCCCCAAAACATCCCTGCCAGCAATTATACCATCAATAAGCGTTTCCTGCCCGCTACGAAAACTGTCATAGCCAAAATACTGCTTTAAGGTTTCAAGTTTTGTCATATATAGTCATATATAGTAAATGCAACAACTATGCCATTCACAAAAACGCGAATTTAGCTTGTATTTGCGGTTTTAAAGTGTCCAAAAAGTGTTTAGACAATGTTTAGACAGTATTTAAACAATTTTTTATTTTCTATCTAATGCCCATTTACCTATTTTTTGGAATACTCGTGAATAGCGCTATAGCCCAAACAATAATCTCGCCTTTCAATTCGGCGGTGCGTATAAATGGTCGCTTTGCAAAAGAAGCAGGCGAAAAAAGTGCCGTTGTTAGAGCTTCATTTTCCGGTGTTGAATTTATTATTGCCTTTGAAGGAACAGAGGCAAGTGTTTTGCTAAAAAGCCCCGGCAATGTGTTTAGCGTAACTTTAGACGGCAAGCAATTGCCACCTCTTAATTTATCGGCGAATAGCGAAGAAAAACACCTCATCGCAAAAAATCTTGCAAACGGTATTCATATAATCAGCATTGGAAAACGCACGGAATCTGCGCAGGGCGATGCCATTTTTAAAGGCTTTGAAATAAAAGGCGTTCCAAAAAAAAAGGCATTGCCGCAAAAGCCAAAACTCAAGATTGAATTTTTAGGGAATTCCATAACAGCAGGCTACGGGGTTTTGGACTCGGCAAAGGAGCATACATATTCCCCTATAACACAAGATGTATTTTCGTCTTATGCGGGAGTTGCCGCAAGAGAACTTAAAGCAGAAATGCGAACAGTGGCTTTTTCGGGCAGGGGAATTTTCCGCAACCATCCAGATTCAGAAGACCCTCTTACTTTGCCGGAATTTTTTCCGTATATAAGCGTGAATACAAAAATTCCTTGGGATTTTTCTTGGCAACCCAACGTTGTTGTTATTGAACTTGGAACAAATGATTTTGCTTTTGGTGCGCCAGATTCCGCAGAATTTGTCAATTCTGTGGTAAAGTTCGTGAAGCAGGTTAGAAAAAAATATCCCAAAGCAAAAATAATTATAACAGACGGCCCCATGCTAAACGATTTTTACCCCGAAGGAGTTCCTAGTTTAACTCTTTGCAGAAAATTCTTGGATGCAGCAAAAAGAGAACTCGTAAAACAAGGCATTTCAGTTCACAGATTTTCGTTTTCTCAGCAAGACGGTTCATTGGGTTATGGTGCAGATTGGCATCCGAGCAAAATGCAGGCGGAGAAGAATGGGAGGGAGTTGGCGGAGTTTTTCAAATTGCTCTAGGGTGAATCCCACAACCAAGAAAAAACGAACTTGTTCCAGCAAATAAATGCTCGTTTTTGTTCATAGGGGTAATATAGTAATTTTCATTGAATGTCTGTTTCTATATTATAATGAATATGATTTCAGTGATGTTTGACAGTAATGTATACCAATGGGTTTTAAGCCCAGAGGACTGCAAGATTCCACCATATACAAATGATTTCGTGAAAAATTGTGAAACAGTAAATGCTGCACTTATAACAAAGAAAATTGATGGATATTTGAGTGAAATTATATATCAAATGGAAGCTATTCCCAAGAAAGCGAGAAAAGATTTTTTTGCTAAAAATATGCCATCTCCTATAAGTTTTAAAGAAACTGAAAAGGAAAATGGAGTCGTAGGAACAACAATCTGTTTAGGACAAAATAATAATACTTTTCCAACAGACCGTTATATAGATAAATATCTAAAAAAGGCATCAGATTTGGGAATAAGGATTATTCGTAATTCAAGAATCGGGTTCCCAAGAACATCAATTCCTGAGAATATGTTTTTAAATATTGAAAATGAGCAAGAATTTCATACAAAGCATAATAAAATGGGAGAAATATCAGATGCCATTGAACAAAAAATGGCAGGTATCGCTCAAATAATAGGAATATCTGCTCTAAACGCCCGGCAAGGAAAACCCTGGTTTGATGGACTAAATAAATCCAATAATACGAAAGTATCAAAGGCATTTTCAGAATGGGCAGATGGAGATGCTATTGCAGCTTGTGGTGGTTATTGTATTGATTATTTTTGCACTGAAGATTCTGGAAAAAATGCTGGAACTCTTTCAATATTCTCACGAGAAAATAAAAAATGGCTCCAAAAGGAGTTCAATATAAAAATAATTAATATAAAAGAATTAGTTGAACTCTTAAATTAGAACCTTGAAATATCTCGTTTACATTTTCTTTTGAAAGAAAAACCTGTTCGTGTTGCATATCTTCATTATAAATTATTTTGCAATCATTCATTACAGAGTAAAACTCATTTACAACTTGAACAATAACGAAAATTCTACTATTTTAAACTTTTGTATTGCCCTGTCAGGTAGAGACTACCTTGCTTCCATTCGTTTCATTTGGCTCAGGAATGCAAAGAACATTTATGGAAGACTATAAAAAAGCCAAAGCAGAAAACAGGATAATAGAAGTTATATAAGGCATAAATATTTAAGGATAATTGAGCTTTTTCGTGAGCGGAAAAATATTTCGTATAGCGAAGCTCTTGATATTTTTTATAAGTCCAGAACTTACAAGGAAATGGCTAATGGAATTTCGGATATGCACTGCCGTAGCGATATTTATTTGGTTGAGGAGTTGGCGTGAATGTGCTATGTCATTTGGGTCACGCCAAAGGATTTTTCTATATTAATCCTAGTAGGAGCAATAAACCTCACTTTAACATAGGAGGTTGCTTTTGTCTATTCTACCACGGAGTACTTATGCCCCATTCACGCTTGATTTCACTTTCAAAAAAGCCTTTGCCAACGAGCAATGCAAAGACCTGCTTCTGTTCATGCTCAATACTTTCCTTGAAAGAGTCCTCAAAAAACCTATCACAGATGTGAAAATCATACACACGGTCCAGCTTGGCAAAACAAGGAAAAACAGGGGAGCTGTATTTGATATGCAGTGCGAGGATGCCTCTGGCACAAGGTTCATTGTGGAGATGCAAGTAAATGAGCAGGAGCATTTCATCAAGAGAAGCATTTTTTATCTCTGCATGGCAGTGGCTAATCTTGCAAAGAAAGGCAAAATGGAGAGCAAAGGAAAAAAAATCCCTTATGACTACAATATTCCAGTAGTCTATACGCTCAGTTTTCTTGATTTTGATGCTGATTTTGGGAAAAACTGTGATGAGGTTGTTCAATATATCTCCCTCTCCAACGTGCTTCACCCGGAGGTTCGCTATGACTTTATGCACCTGATTTATGTTCGTATTACCAAATTTGCCAAAACTGAGGAGGAATGTAAAAGCGACTTGGACAGATTGCTTTTCACATTTAAGAATGCTCACAATCTTGCCAAGAGACCTAGAAATTTCAATAAAATGGAGTTCAAACGTCTTTTTGATATTGCGAGAATTTCTAATTTTTGCAACCTAAAAAATCACATTTTTGCACGGTCTAGGCATTTCTCGGCTGTATAGGCTACGAAGCTGATGATTCAGAGGCGTAGCAGGGTTCTCAAAATTGAAAATAGAACAAAATGGCACTTTTCCACCATCAAAAAATTCAAAATTTTTGTATATTTACTGTCGTACAAGTGTCGTACAAAAACGAGGATTTTATGGCTAATAGATGCTAGAATTGGACAAATAAAAGATAGGACTGTAGGCTACAAGCCTATGCACTATTGCGTAGGCGATAAATCTAAAAAATTCTTGCAGGCTTGCCTCAAAGCACACGAAACTATTATGGGCATACTTACACCCCAGGCACGTGAAGGTATAACTCCAAAAGAGGCTAAATCCGCTGTGCTTGCATACGTGGCTATGAACGATGATGGGAAGAAAGAACTTCTCAAGAAGATAGCCATATCCGGCTATGGGTTGAAAAACGAGACGGCATCGGTAACGCTTGAAGAACTGGCAAACGCATGGCACGAACAGAGAATTGCACAAGGAGCAACGGAAGCAGATAAGAGAGTTGCATTGCGGCTAAAACAGCTTTTTTTGGATTTTTTCGCACAGGCAGGAATGAAAGATGTTACGGATTTGAAACCCGATACCGCCCATAAGTTTTTAACTTGGCGGAGTGCAAACAATTACGGAAATCATAACGAAACAACAACAAGCGCAAGCGTTCTTAGATATAATTTGCAGATACTCCGTCAGATGGCAAAGATAGCGGCTCGCAATGGGTGGATTGCAAACCAGGGCATTTGGGATGACGTGAAAGTCAAGGCTATAGCAGGCATTAACAAAAAAGTAGTTGAGCCTTTGTCAGTGGATTTGCAAAAAAGCCTTTTAGAGGAACTTAGGGGTATGAAGTCGGTGCTTCACGATTCGGTTCTGTTTTTGCTATTGACTGGCGTGAGAGTTGGCGAGCTTGAAAATATATCTCCCAAAAGTTTTCATGGCGATGCGATTCATTTGCACGGCGATGCTGTTGGCACTGCGAAGCCTATAAGCGGCAAAAGCACGTCAGCGGTTAGGACACTGCCTATTTGCCCAAGTGTTGTCAAAATTTTTGAGAGGGGGTATATCTTTAAAGCAGGCAAAATAAGGCAGACTATTCAATGCGACTGGTTCAAAAAGAAATTCCCCGGAATCCATGCGCATCGGTTAAGACATTCATTTGCGGTCAATAAGCTGCTTTCCAAAACGACCGACCTGCAAATGGTAAGCTATCAGCTTGGGCATAGCGACATAAGCCTGACAGCGAACCTTTACGGCAAATTTGTCCCCGAACATTTCAAGGCAGGGTTTGAGGAAACCATAAAGGAACGCAAGGAATTGGTTGAGTGGCTGGAAAATGGGTATTTTGAGTAAAATAATTCTCCGCCATCCAAGTTTGGGCATAGATTTTTACGATTTTGTATTTTTTGTCGTCTTGCATGTCGGTGGCTATGTCAAAAGTTTGTCATAAAACATAAGAATTTATACCAAAAATTGGCTCGTAATTTGAGTTTTTTCGAAAAATACATATTTAAACCCTTTTTCTCATAGTTTTTTCCGAGGTTTTTTCCATAAAAACGAGAAAAAAATACCATTATGCGGTGTATTTTCAAGAGTGAATAGAGGATCTGCCATTCCTCATTGTAACAATAATCAAGAATATGGAGCAGAACATTGTTGTCCGATAAAGAAATATTATTCTCATAATCTTTGAAATTATCCAAGAGACACTTTTTTATAAACTATAAAGGCTTTATTAAAAATTTACTATATTCTGAATCAACAGCAAAAAAGGTTTCCAGAATGTCTTTGTCAAAAGAAAAATCCAAGTTTGCCCAGCAATTAGCTGATTTTGCGAATCTATTGCAAAAGGATATTTCTTTGGATAATGGGCAATGGTCTATAAATATGCAAAAAATATACATTCCTCCGATAAAAAGTCAAGGCATAAAAACGAAACTGGTGGAGTGGATTAAAGATGGCGTTTCCAATATCAAATACGATAGGTGGATTGAGCCGTTTATGGGAACTGGCGTGGTAGCTTTTAATATCCAGCCAAAAAGCGTAGTTTTATGCGATAACAATTTACACTTGATAAATTTCTATAATGCAGTTAAAAGCAAAAAAATAACCGCCGAAAAAGTCCATTCATTTTTGACAAGCGAAGGCAAAAAGCTATTGCAAACAGAAGGAAAATATTATTATGAAGTGCGTGATAGATTCAATGATTCGGGAAATCCGCTGGATTTTTTATTTCTCAATAGGTCGTGTTTTAACGGAATGGTAAGGTTCAATAGCAAGGGTAAATTCAATGTGCCGTTTTGCAGAAAACCAAACAGGCTTCAGCCTGCTTTGGTCACAAAAATTTCAAACCAAATCCATAATATCTCGCAGATTATAGACTATGGGAATTATTCTTTTATATGCCAAGATTTTTCCGAAACAATAAAAAATACAAATGAAAGCGATATTATCTATTGTGACCCACCATACATAGGGCGGCATACTGATTACTATGATTTTTGGTCGGAGAGCAATGAGTTTTTTTTGAATAAACTTTTGCTGGAGAAAGGAACTTTTTTCGTGCTTTCTACTTGGCTAAAAAATGAATACAGGGAAAATCCCTATATCCATTCCGTATGGAAAAATTGTTTTATCTCCACTAAACAACATTTTTATCATATTGGGGCAAAGGAAGAAAACAGAAATTCTATTTATGAAGCTCTTTTGGCAAATTTTCCTTTGAATACGAAAGTTAAGACGAAGAATAAGTTAATAGAGCATTTGGATTTATTTCATCAAAAGAAAATTGGGTAACTTTCCAGATGTTATTAGGAATTTATAGGCTTTAATAATGGAAATTTATATTTTTATAGTTGCAATTATTTACATCTGTTATTTCATAATTAGTAACTATGGCGATAAAATACTTAGCAAAGTAAGCAATTCATACAACCCTAACTCTGCCCATTTTAGGTAGCCTATCTTGTTTTTTAACGGCAAATCGCTAAATTTTGCGAAATTTCGCAGTAATTTTTGAAAATCCCCATTTTTACCTATAAAAATAGGCTACCTTTATTAGGTAGCTTATTTGTTGCAATCTTTCATTTCAAGAGGCATTTTTAAACTCACCTTTAAAACAAACTTCTTTGCAATTCCTTTTTGGGATAAAAAACTCCTATGATAACAAAGGGATTTTTTGCCCTGCGAGCGTGCCATTCTTTTGTTGTGCCTAGAAAAAAATACAAATCATTTTCTTTTAAAAATTTCGTTTCGTATTTTTCCCTGACTTTCTGCAATGCCAGTTTTTCATCGCCATTTGCGGCATTTAAGCAATTCCAATATAGCTGGCCTATTTCCCAGTCTTCAATCATCAGCCGGCTTTTTTTGCCTTTGTCGTCTATAAAACTGTAAAAGAATTTATAGGGTAATTTTTTTATTTGAATTTCTGGATTTTTATTAGGTTCAAATAAATCCATTTGCTTGCGCAAATTTTTCCATTCGTCTTTCCATTCCCTATTTTTCTCTTCCAGAACATCAAATCCTGCAATTTCAGCAGGCTTGAAAGTTGCAAGAGAGATGTTTTTTGGAGATTTGGAATCTTCTATAAGTTTGGCAATGTTTGTGTAAGCATTTTTTACACATATTTCTTTGCGGTTGCGCCAGTTGTTTTCAGTGTCAATTTTATTATGAATCACAATATCGCTGAAATCATAATGAATAGGGGAATAGCTTTCAGGGCGGAAATCATCGCTTCGTTTTTTTAGCCCCAATTCTATCCACGTATATTTAAACGAGGAAATCTTTCCGTCTTGCCGCAATCCTGTCAAAAATTTCATGGGAATCGGGTAAATTCTCACCCATTCTCCGTTTTCCAAAAATCCCGCCGTGCAAATTAGCTCGTCATAGCTGCGAGAGGGCATTGGATAAGTGACGACCGCGATTAAAATTTTCGTTTTGTTCATTTTTATATGTGCTTTAATTGATAGTTGAAATTAGGCAAATGCGATATTGCTTCTGCCAGATGTTTGCGATGGCATTGGTTTATATCTGCCTCAAAACAAGTTAAGGCAATCCGCTTGCGCTGTTTCAATAAATCTAAAATCACAAGCTGCGTTTTCAATGTTTTTGCCAAATTGTTTTTACGGTATGCAATGAAGAGGTTATCATAATCTTTTTGCGTACGCAGACATTTCCTATCCTCTGATTGTATGCCTACTTCGGGGAAGTGCGCATATTCAATGTTTAAGATTTTGCAGTAGCGTTGTAATTGGCTTTTATTGAAACCGAATTTCATGCTCAACGGATTGCAGCGCACATCAACCAAAATTTTAACATCATTGCGTATTAGCCTGTTGAGATATTCCTCAAGCGATATTCCTTCGTAGCCTATTGTGAATAAAATGGTTCTTGCCGATTTTGGCTTGCTTTGCATTACCAATTCATATTTCGCCCGCGAAAGCAAATTTTGTGCAGTTGCGCTGTTTATTGCCCAATACGGATAGTTGTTGTAAGTGTAGCGCATCAAATCATTGTTGCTCATTCTGCCGAAAGTTGATTTGATTTTTTGCAGACTATGCTGGTCTTCTGGTTTTAATGCAGCAAAATAGTCGGTTGCATCGTTTAAGAAAAAACTTTTTTGCCTATCTATCAAGATTCCTTTTTGAGACATTGCTGACATATCGGCGCTGGCGGAGCAAGAATACGCTCCGTATTTATATGGAATGAAATCATAAACTTTTTCTGCTTGTTCTTGCGTGAAGAGAAACAGCAGTTTTTGCAGCTTGATTTTATTCAATTCGTTATTGAAATTTTGCAAAAAAGACAATATGACTTTCCGCCGGTAAAACATATTTAATCCCTAGCTTAATAAACCTTCAAGGGCTTAATGGCATCTCTATCTTCGCAATAGCCGCAAGCCTCTATGAAATCCATCGGAAGCCCGTATTTGCCGAAAGCCGCTTCCGCATCGCAATCAAGCGGATGCTCTTCCAACACCGTGCATTTCCTGCCCTTGTTTGCCACAACTCTCCATTTGAGGGGCTTTAACTCATCGTTTCCGCTGGCAGGGCGGATTTCTTTTTTGCATACCTTTGCAATGGCGACCTTCCTTCCATAAAACAAGCCGTTATGCTTTATGGCTTCTGCCCAAGAGCGGTTTCTATCGCCAGTTTTTTCCCTGTCTTTGCTCATTTTTCTTCTGTTATCCAGCATAAAGCACCTCGCAAAAAGTTATTCGTTCAGAGGTAATATAGAAGATTTGCCGGCATTGGCGATTCAGCGGAATAAGCGAATGTGAAGAGCCTCTGCCAGAGGATCTAGACTCGTTATGGAGGCCTGGATATAGCTGGAGGTACTGATATTAACAATTTATGAATCTATTATGAATCTGTTATGAATCGGTTGCTGGTTATTTTGTATATTGCTGTTATAAAAGGGAGGTTCAAATGAACATCATACTTTCCAACCACCTCAACCCCCTTGTGGGGCAACTGCCGAATCGTGAAATGTCAAGCAGGGAGATGCTTGTGTTCGGCACAGCCCCCGATGGCTTGAGCGGGTTCAATCCGGTTCCAGCCGATATAGTCACCATGAATCCGCTATCCCCTGATGGAGCCAATGCCGTATGGCGCACAGTGATTCCTTTGGTCAAAATTCAGTTAGGCAGACAATCAAACAACCCTGCCAAGATACAGCCGCTCCTCAACAACATTGTTTTTCTCAACCATTTTCCTTGTTCTCTGCCCGCTTCCATCATAGCTGTAATACGCCTCTGTTGTGCCTCTCGTGATATGGCTCAGCCTTTCCATGAAGTCCCAATCCATTGCTTGCAAGTGTGGCATAGAAGCCATAGAGCCGTGCTCGTTGTAAGCATAATCTGCCGTGCTATTGCCAGCGGTTGTTGACAATAAACGGTTATTCGTGGCAGCGTAATTATACTGGCGGTTCCAGTTTCCGTTGCTGGCGGTGTGTATCAGGCTTAAAATATTTCCAACCTCATCGTACTCCCACTGCCTTGTGTAGTTTCGCAGTGCAGATGAATCTTGAGGCACGGATTCACGTATGTTTGGATTTCCCTCAAACAGGGTTTCCATATCCGCCACATTGTCGGTATGCTCTCTTCCTGTTGCTTCTGTTAGCCGATACAGAGCATCATACTTAAAAGTCTGGCTTGGGTTCACCAATTGATTGTCGTGAAATACAGCCTTTTGAGCATCATCTTTTATTTCAATTATGTTCCCCATCTGGTCGTATTCGTAGTTGAGGTCTTGCAGGTTTTCGGTGCCGTTGCCGCGTGCGTCAATAATCTGTTTTTCGTTTCCTTCTATGTCCAAAATTGTTTTGGTTGCTGGATGATTCCCTTTGCCGTCATCGGCGATGGCGAGGAACGCCCGCCCAAGGCTGTCAAGGTGCGTGATTGTTGGCGTATTGAAATGCGGGCTGCTTGCCGCCGTGTCGCAGCGGTCAAAATCTTTCTGCTCCCACGCCGTGAACTCGACCTTGCTGTGCGTTCCGTCCGGGAAGTCCGTGCGCACCAGCCTTGACAGCGGGTCGTAGCGCATTATCGGTGTCACACCCTGCTCCCTCATTCCAGCCTCGTTTTCCCAATCCTCGCCATTGCTGAAGTAGGGCTCGTACTGCTTCACCGGATTGCCCTTGTTGTTGAGCACTGTCCGCCCTGTGCCTACCCACCGCTCATTCCCGCCTGCCTCAGGCTCGGCTTTTGCCTTCGCGAGCGCAACGTTCCCGATGCCGTCGCTGTACTCAACCTTCTCCAGCCACCGCGTTTCGCTTTCCAGAACGCCATGTGTCTCACGGCTCCGTGTCTTCACCCACGCCGGCTTCACCAGCTTTCCATTTTCAAATTCAGCGAACCCGTATTCCATTCTTGCTGTTGGGCTCTGGGAACGAGAAAAAGTGAGGGTGAAGGCACCGCCGCCAAGACCGGTTTCTGCAAGCCAGTGCTCCTGCCCATTGTGCAGGCAGTAAATGCGGATGTTGCCCTGCGTGAATACGGAACCGTCCTGACAGTAAGCGGTGCCTCGCACATTCCATGTATCCGGGACCGGCATACGGTATAACGTGATATCAATTGAATGGGAAGCCTGAAGCGGAATAAATTGTCCCGAGTTGCCAACGATGCGGTTTTGATAGTCATAAACTCTGACTATAACATTAGGAGCCGCACGATCAGGATTACCGTGCTGAAATTGGTCTTTAGAAAAAGTTATGGAAAAATTGCCGCCGGGGTCAAAACCTGAAGTGCCCAAAATGATGCTCGTTGTCGTCATAAGCATCGAAAACCATGACCGTGCCGCGAGTAAAAGGAGTAAAACCATCAATTTCAAAAACATTGCCGCTGATAGTCCAAACATCCGGAATTGTATTTGACATAGGCACTCCTGTAATTAGAACTTATATGGAAATATAGTAAACGCTACGGTTAAGATTTTTCCAAAATAAACATCATTAAACCCTTGGGTCTGGTTTTTTTTTCCGAGGTTTTTCTGGAAAAACCCTAGAAAATATCATTTTTGCGCAATGTTTTCTACTTTACCATTAATGCCTCAAAAACACTTCAACATAGCCGGTCCCTGCAACTCAAATGAGCATTATATACTTGACCCTTTGCGCAATATGGGTCAAGAGCTTATGGCTTTAATAGAGCAAAAGGATTATTTTGTCATTCACGCCGCTCGGCAGAGCGGAAAGACAACCCTTTTATTGGAACTTGCAGATAAAATAAATGCAGAGGGCAAGTATTATGCTTTATGTTGCTCTTTGGAAGGCCTGCAAGCATTTACCGAACCTGAAAAGGGAATGCCAGAGATAGTTCAAAAAATAGAGTCATACATAAGAAATCAAGGTTTGCCAAATGGTTTTGCAAAAGATGCCAACTACGGTAGCATATCCAATGTGCTGAATAATAGTCTCGTTGATTATTGCCGCTCACTTGATAAACCTTTGGTTATACTTTTTGATGAATCAGATTGCCTTGGCAACGGAACTTTAATCACATTTTTAAGGCAGTTGCGGGAAGGTTTTGTGTACAGAGCAAGAGTGCCATTTGTCCACAGCATAGCTTTGGTAGGAATGCGCAACATCAGAGACTACAAAGCCCGCATTCGCCCAGACAGCGAAACGCTCGGTAGTGCAAGCCCATTCAATATAGTTTCAAAGACAATGACTATCAACAATTTCACCTGCGAAGAAGTGGCGGAACTTTATTCGCAGCATACCGCAGCAACAGGACAGGTTTTTGAAAAAGATGCCATTGAGTTTATCTTTGAGCAAACGCAGGGTCAGCCTTGGCTTGTGAACGCCATAGCGAGGGAAGCGGTTCAAGAAATTTGCAAATCTGATTACTCAACCGTCATAACACAAGATATGGCAAAGCAAGCCATCCATAACATAGTTTTGGCAAGGGGAACGCATTTTGATTCACTTATGGAGAGGCTAAAAGAGAAACGTGTCCGCAACGTTATAGAGCCGCTGATTCTAGGCGATAATTTGGCGGTGGATAGAATTTCGGATGACTATCTTTACACTAGAGATTTGGGCTTGATAAGGGAAGTAGGGGGAGGAGTGGTTGAGCCTGCGAATAAAATCTATGCGGAGATAATAGTGAGATACTTGAATTACACTTTGCAGGAAAATTTTAAAACAGAAATGCCAAACAACGATTTGCCCAAATACGTAAAAGCAGGCAAAATAAGCATTAACACGCTGCTCAAAGATTTCCAGAGTTTTTGGCGTGAGAACAGCGAGATATGGACAACTAAGTATAAGGAGAATTTTTACCAATATGACGAAGCCGCCCCTCATTTGGTAATCCAGGCATTTTTACAGCGTGTGCTGAACGGAGGCGGTCATATCAGCCGCGAAATGGCTTTGGGCACCAACCGTGCTGATATTTGCGTTGAGTGGGAGAATCAGAAATACCCGATTGAGCTTAAACTCTATCATGGTGCCAAAACCGCCAAAGATGCCATGGCGCAGATTTTGAAATATATGGAGAGAGTAGGCTCAAAAGAGGGCTGGATAGTGATTTTTGACCGCACTCCCAAGAAAAGCTGGAGCAAAAAGCTTTATGTGAAAGAGGTCAAGCAGGCTATGAAGAAGATAACGATTTTTGG